>JAESFU010000071.1_pt1 | contig 206463 bp, 199 predicted proteins | sample 9269461 | NCBI WGS metagenome assembly JAESFU01 (sample SAMN14502556, study PRJNA617107) | algae metagenome | isolation source: Stenomitos rutilans HA7619-LM2 and co-occurring heterotrophs from cave walls | place: USA: Waikapalae cave, Hawaii | collected 2009-07-28 | reverse complement strand
AGCGGGCCTGATATGCGATCGGACGGCCGCGGTCACGGCTTTCGGCGGAGCTATAGCCCTATCGATTGCCCTCGGCAAACCGCAGCTTGCGCAATTGCCGCATGACCTTGCGCGAGATCGCAGCGGCGGACAGCGGCGGCCGCTGCTTCACCGCAACCCCGATGAGATCGGGTGCTTTCGACGTCACCAGGGCGCGAAACCGCGCCGCGTCACGACGAAACGGCATCGGCTGACGGGCGTGATAGCGCAACAAGGCCGCATCGAGTTTCGCTAGGGTCTCCGGTTTCAGCTTCAGATGCCGCTTGGCGAAGGCGAGCGCCTTGTCGGCCCAGTACTCGCGCGAGATGATGACGGTGCCCATCGAAAACGTGATCGCCAGCCATTTGAAGGCGGCGACCGCATTTTCGGGGCTGCGGCCAGCCTGCAGGGCGCGCTCGATATTCGCGTAGTATTCCGGCTCACTGCGTCCGGTCATGTGAATTTCTGCCGGATAGGACGGCAAACCACGATCATAGGTGACGACCGGAATGCCGAAGGCGAGCGCCTCGACGCCCGTCGCCGACCAGCCGGTCAGCAGGCCGTCAATGTCGCTGAAGATGTTGTAGAGCGAGATGTTCTGCTGCGGCCAATTGATCGCCACGTTCCTGGGTCGCTTCTCGAGCACCCGCTCCCAATGCGCTGCCTGCTCGGACTGCACGCTTTCGCGCTTGTTGGGATAGTCGCGCGGATGAACCCTGACGATGAGGAAGATATCCTCACGCCCGTCGATGTACGCAAACGTCTTTTCGATCCATTCAAACTGGTTCTCGAAGACCTCGCTCTTCAGCTTGCTCGCCGGAAACTTGTCGATCATCACCGCGGCGAAGGCCTCATCGAAGCTGCTCAGCGTCGCCAGCAGCAATTTCGCCCCCTGCGGAACAGCGAAGAAGGCGCGCGATGAGAATTCGGCCGTGCGCGGGCTGGAGTAGGCTGCAAACGACTTGCCCGCGAAAAGTTCGTCGAAGTGGCTCTTGATCCGTGCGACATCGTTTTCAGAGACGCGGCGCTCCGCCTCCGCCCAATGCAGCAGAGCCGGGTTCAGCAGGCCGTTCTTGCTCCAGTCCCACACGCGCAGCGCCTGATAACGCTCGGCATTGTTGGAGCTTCCTTCGAGAAAATAGGGCGTGGCGCCGTGCTTTGCCGCAAGCGCCGCGGCGACGCCGTTGACGGCATATTGCGGGCTGTAGAAGAACACGACATCAGGCTTTATCTCATGCAGTATCTTGTCGAAAGCCAGCCCTGACCGCATCGAATTCTTCAAATATATCTGATAGTAATCCCATTCTTCGCCAACGAGGACAGTCGACATCTTCTTGTATTTCAGGAAGAGTTCGTAGGTGGCGATCTTGCCGATCGGGACGCCGTTCCATTCCGTTCCGAGATAGGCATCCGCCGATACAGACGCAGCCAACTCCTCGACAGCCTGTTCGTCTGCTTCGGTCAGATAGCTGCTCAGGTGGATGTGTCGCGCGCGGTTTCCTTTCGTCAGGATGCTCTCGCTGTGCAGGCAAGAGCGGCAGACCTCGTCCTTTCGCTCGGGCGGCAGGCTCGGCTCGTAGCCGAACGCCGACATGCTGGTGCAGTGACCATGGAAAGCACGGTTGCAGGTGACGTAGGTGATGTCGTGACCGGCGTTCCGGAGTTCGTTCACCAGCCGGTTTTCCGGTAGCGCATGGGGCCAGATGGCCGCATGGACCGAGAAAAAAACGATCTTCATCGATAGATCAGCCTTGATTTCGCTACGCCGTCCGGACGCGAAGGGCGCGCTTGATCCGGTAGGTATCCTCAACCAGCGTCGCGGCGCGCCACGCACACAGGACCGAGATCGCGACGCCTCCTGCCATGACAGCGACGCGCCATATCGGTGACGGTGCGACCGGTCCGGCAAAATGCACGAAACACGAATAGGCGAAAATCAGCACCGGAAAGTGGATCAGATAGAGCGTGTACGAGTAGCCGGCAATCGCTTTCGTGATGGGCTCGCTCCAGGTCCACCTGAAGAACATCGCATGGCCGAGCGTGAACACGAAGCAGACCCGCGCCGCCTCGAGCAACGCCGAAGTCGGCGTCAGACCGACGATCCCGGTCGCCATCGCTCCCAGCGCTCCGGCACCGACGGCGAAGTGCATCCGCGGGAACCTGCCGATCAAGAACATCGCGGCGCCCGAAATCCACCAGACGCCGTAGACCCAATGAACTCTGGGCAGTGTCAGCGACCACGAATCCGCAACCCAGAAGACGGCGGCGACGATCGCGACCCGCAAGACGATGTGTGGAGCGCCGAACACTGCGAAGGCAAGCAATCCGGCGGCGGCGTAAAGCTTGACCTCGACATACAGGCTCCAGAGCGCGCCGTTGATCAAAAGCAGGCCGTCCCGCATCGTCACGGCGTCGAGGAGATCCCGGCCAGTGAGCGTGACGATGTCGCGCGCGGTGTAGAGATCGCCGTCGAAGGCCAGTTTCGTGGCAACGCCCGGCCAGCCCCCGACCAGCATGACGCAGAACAGCGCTGCCGACAGGGCCACCGCAAACAGCAGCGGCGGATAGATGCGGACGACCCGGTTGAGCGCATAGTCCGACAGATCGAACCACCGCCGGCGCACGATATTGGCATCGATGCTCGCCGAGATCAGGTATCCACTCAGCAGGAAGAAGATAATCACGGCGGTTTCGCTGACGAAACTCGTCGTGCGATGAGTCCAGGTTCCCAGCCCGATAGCCGGATACCACACGATCTGGATCGCATGGCTGACCACGACGACGAGTGCCGACAGGGCGCGCACCGAGTCCGGTGCGCCCTTGTGGGCGCTCACGCTGCGCCCCGCCACGCCTGTCGTCAGCGCCTGCGTCACGACGCGTCGGTTCTTCCGACGTGCATCTGTCTGTGCAGCCAATGACGCAGCCGCAGGCCGCTATCGTGACGCATTCCCTCAACCTGTCGCTGGAGATCGCCTACCGTGCTTAACGCCTGTTCCGGCTGCTCGAGCGCCGAGCGGACGCGGGCGAGCAACTCGCTGCCGAAGCCCGGCCGCCGGACGTCCACCGTGAGATCGGGGCGGCCGAACTCGTCATAGAGCAATCTGATCTGATCGTAGCAAACCAGGCCGACGGTCGGCACGCCGGAGCCGATAGCGACGACGTTCGCATGAAAGCGCATGCCGAGAATGACGGAGCATGTCCGATATGCGGAGAAGACTTCGTCCGCGGCGGCATCTCCGGCGTCATAAGGCGCCACGCGGCATTTTTCGCGCACGATCGTATCCGGAAGCCGTTCCAGCAGGTCGCTATACATCTTCAGATCGCGGAAAATATGCGGAAAGAAGACGTATCGAGCAGCGGGATAGAGCCGATCCGCGTCGATGATGAACCGGGCGAACTCGTCGATGAACATGTCGCAGGTGTTCATCTCTCCACCCGGGAACCGGCTCGCCGACATATCGCCCGCGAGGTTGATGCCGATCACCGGAGCATCCGTCGGCGGCTTTCGAACCGTCGCGCCACCATACCCGGCGAAAAAGCCCCCGTCTGGCAGGCGAAGGACGGATCCGATCGCCAAATCCCCGGCATGGGCCGAGAGCGTCGACCACGACCCGTCATTGCGCACGCTGACCAAAAACCGGTCCGAACCCAGCAGATATCCGAGAAAGCGCCTGAAGCGGCCGAGCGACTGCACCGGCACGCCCTGTCCCGCATCGACTCCGAGCGCGTTGAAGAAGACCGGAACGGTCAGCGCCGCGAGTGCTTCATCGGTGATCGAGACGGAGGTGCCGGTCGGAGACGAATCGACCCAGAGTTCGAAATAATTTCCCCCGCCGACGACGAGGAGATCGTGGCGGTTGGCTTCAGCGGCAAAAGCAAGGTCAAAGGCGCGCTGTTTGCGATAGACCTCGCGGGTCTCGAACTCGCTCCACGCGACCGGCGCCCCGATCAGCCCCTCGAACCATCTGCGAAAGCCGCGATGGTTGGCGTTGTCGCCGATGTTGCCGCTGAAGCTCGCGACCTGGAGGACCCGGATCGTCGCCATCAGAACACCTGGTGCTTCAGGACCCACTCGTTGCCGCGCTTGTCCCAGAGATGCGGCGAGCGGAATCGATCCACGGTCTCGGCGAATTCGGCTTCGGTGAGATCTATATATTCGAGGAAGTCGCCGAAATACTTCGACGGAAACTCCTGATCGTATTTCCTGGCGAGGTGAACGCCTTCCTCGCGCGTGATCTTGCCGTTACGGATTTCCTGCGACGCATCATATGTTGCGCGGCCGATACCAAATTTTATCAGCGTCGTATAGTAATGGAACATGTCGATCTTGTCGTCGATGCTGCTGTACTTCGAATACGTTCCTTCCGTCCTTTCGGTATTCGCCTTGAAGCCGGTATGCTCCGAGGCATAATAGAAGCACTCCTGCGGATCCCATTTCAGGTAGTAGCCGAGATAGCGGACCTCGACGCCCTGCGCTTCCAGCCGGGCGGCGTCGGGCGGGATATAGGGCGCGAAATCGGGCAGCGAGAACTGCCCTTCGGCCAGCAGGTCGCCAATGCTGACGCCGCCGAGCATGATGCCGCTCGGATCGCCCGCCGAGAAGAAGCGCCTGTCCATCAGCGGAGACGCGTTCTCCTCGGGCTTGTTGCCATATTCGGCCTGGTTCTCGCCGTACATCACCAGCTTGACGCCGAACTTGCTGGCGAGCAGGGGGCCGATGATCCGCTGGCCGATGATGAAGGGCTGAAACGGATGCAGCAGATTGAGGAATGCGAGCCGGGTGAGATGGCGATGCAGCTTCCCGTTGGGCGTGAACAGGATGTTGTCGTGCCCGCCGACATCGATCCAGTTCTGAAAGTTCTGCCAGCCGATATCGGTGTAACGGTGCGGCGCCCATGTCACCGTCAGCGGGTTCATGCCGTATTTGTATTTCAGGATGTGAGACGTGAAGGCGCTGTCCTTGCCGCCGCTGCCCGGGACGATGACGTCGTAGCCTCCGCTCTTGGTGCGATGCTTGTCGAACAGGCGCAACAGATCGTCCTCGCGCTGCTTCCAGTCGATGCCTGCCTCCTTCAGATCATGGAAGTGGCACGCGTCGCAGACGCCGTCGGCGGCGAAGCCGATCGTGGCCTTGCGATCCTGGCTGGTATGGCGGAACTCGACCGTCGAACTGGGACGCTGGTTGGAAATCACGCATCGCCGGCAGAACACGACGTCTTCCGGAAGCCCGAAGAAGGCTTTGCTCATATCGAAACCTGTGCCTGTGAACGAGTGCGGCGGCTTGCTGCGTGTCTATGACGCGGGGCCGCAGCTCGCAATGAAGTTTCGCAGGAACCGCTGCCCGGCCGGCCCGCTCTTCTCCGGATGGAACTGTGTCCCCCATAGCGCGCCGCGCCTCACCGCCGCGACGATCGCGACGTTCTCGTAAGAAGCGCGCGCCGCGACGAAGGCATCCGGGACATCGGCCGCGCCGAAACTGTGCAGGAAGTAGAAGCGGCGGGCTTCCGCGGCGAGGCCATCGAACATCTTCGCCGCCACAGCCGGATCGGGAGCGATTTCGGTCCAGGCGATGTGAGGAAGCCGGATCGCCGAGCTGTCGTCGACGATCCGGCGGACCTGGCCAGGGATCAACCCGAGGCCCGGCGTGGGTTCGAACTCCAGCCCCGTCTCGAACAGCAGCTGCATCCCGACGCAGATGCCGAGCATCGGCGCGCCGGCCGCCGCACGACGGCGGACGACCTGGTCGAGGCCGCTCGCCGTCAGCCGCGACATGACGTGCGGGAACGCGCCGACGCCGGGTATGATCAGCCCCTCGGCCGCTTCTGCAACCGCAGGATCGCTGGTCACGACCGCGGTGGCGCCGGCGGCCGAGACCGCATTGGCGACGCTGCGCAGGTTGCCGACACCATAGTCGAGGATCGCGATCGTGCTCACGACAGCATCGCCTGCGCCTGCGCAGCCGCCTCCTTCACCGAAACGACGGTCTGCAGCTTGTAATGGAGCACGGTCGCCACGCTGATCGCGCTCGGCCTGGTGCGGGCGAGGAGAGACTGGAGATGGGTCGGATTGCCATATCCGCCGCCTGCAATGACCGGAACACGGACGGTTTCGTTGATCGCCGCCACGAGATCGACATCGAAACCACGCTTCGTCCCTTCCTGATCGACGGACGTGACCAGCAATTCGCCCGCACCGAGGTCGCACAGGCGGTGCGCCCATTCGAGCACGGCGACACCGGTCTTCTCCCGCCCGGCCTCGACATAGGCCTCCCACCCGCCCGGCGTCTTCTTGGCCTGGATCGAGGCGACGACGCATTGCGCACCGTAGCGCCTGGCGATGTCGGCGATGATACGGGGATTGGCGATCGCAGCCGTATTGAGCGCGACCTTGTCGGCGCCCGAGTCGAGCGCGAGGCTGACATCGTCGAAGCTGCGCAGGCCACCGCCGATCGTGATCGGCACGAAGATCTGTTCCGACGCCTTTCGAATGATGTGGAAGAGATTGTTGCGATTGTAGAGGCTGGCGACACTGTCGATGAAGATGATTTCGTCGATCCCGGCGGCATAGTAATCGGCCGCCATCGCCATCGGGTCCCCGACCTTGCGCAGGCCCTCGAAGTTGATCCCCTTGATGACGAACTCGTTCTTGACGTCGAGCCGAGCGATGACTCTCATCTCAGATCTGGTCCACGAAGTATTTCTGCGTGGAGCGCTGCCAGAAGGTCGGAGCGCTGACGATTTCGTGGAAAAGTTCGGCACTGCGTCCGTCGCCGAACAGTGCCGCCGGTTCTACCGCCATCGTCGTGGCAGTGGTGATCGCCTCGGCGATGCGACCAGGCAGCGCCTCGACGTTCAGCACGCCCGGATGCGTGACGCGGTTGCGCTGCCGTGTCCCGATGTTGACGGCGGGTATGCCGAGATGTGGCGCTTCCCGGACGCCCGCGCTCGAATTTCCGACCATGAACAGGGCATTCTTCATGAGCGTGAGAAAATGTTCGAAGCGGATCGACGGATAGATGTGGAAACGCGGGCAGTCGCGCAAGCGCTCATATTCCTCGAGGATGATATCCGTTCCGTGATCGTTGTTCGGATAGATCACGACATAGTCGAGCCCCGACGCGAGGAGGTCGTCGACCATGACGCGCGTTTGCCGCCGAAGATCCCTGGTCTCGGACGTCACCGGGTGGAACAGGACGATGCCGAAGCGCTCATAGGTGACCTGGTAGCGGCTCCTGACCTCCGCGATGGACGGCAAGGAGGTCGAATTCATCGCATCGACGTCCGGCGAGCCGATCACGAAGATGGATGACTGGCGTTCGCCGAGCTGGAGGAGCCGGTCACGGGCGCGCTCGTTGGCGACGAAATGGATATGCGAGAGCTTGGATACGGCGTGGCGAATCTGCTCGTCGATCGTGCCGGACACCTCGCCGCCTTCGACATGACCGACGAGTCGGTTGTTGAGCGCGCCTACGGCTGCGCCGGCCAGGGCCTCGACCCTGTCGCCATGAATGACCAGCAGATCCGGCTCGATTTCACGGCAATAATCGGACAGACCAGCGATTGTCTTCGCCAGAATGTTGTCCATTTTGTCATTCAGATTCTGATTTATGTATTTAAATATATTCGGAAATTTTGAATTTTCAACTTCGGCACACGTATATCCATACTTGGAAAGCATATGCATCCCCGTCACGAAAACATGAATTTCGTAACGTGGATCGTTTTCGATCATGCGCATCAATGACTTCAATTTTCCGAAGTCGGCGCGAGTGCCGGTCAAAAAGACGATTTTCTTTTTCACGTTGCCGCTATTGCTCGAGCGCGATATCGCTTCGCCTTAATTGTGCGCCGGCGGATACGGGCTGGCCGGCCCGCTGTCCCACCAACCGATCGAAGTCCGCAGCATTGAAGTCGCCGCCGCTCGGACGCTTCACCCAGATGTTGTCCTCGCCGAACCTCTCGCCGACGGCGATGTCCCTGATCGCGACGACCGACGCAAAAGCGAAGGCGATCGTCGGCGCTTCCGCCGCCACGGCCTGCTTGCTGCCGCCGTCGCCGAGCGCACGAAATATCACGCGCGAACCTTCGATCAGTTCGGAGAGCGCAGCCGGATCCATCGAGCAGACGATGTCCGGTCCGGGACGATCCATCGAATCGGTGAAGTGACGCTCCAGGATCGCGGCTCCTCGCGCGACGGCTCCCAGACACGCGAAATTGCCGATCGTGTGATCCGACAACCCGATGACGGCATCGGGAAACTGCTCCCTGAGTTCGTCCATGACCTTGAGCCGGACGAACTCCGGCGGCGTCGGATAGACGTTCGTGCAATGCAGCAGCGCATAGGGCAATCCGGCCTGACGGATGATCTCGACGGACGGCCTGACGGATTCAATCGTGTTCATGCCGGTGCTGAGGATGATCGGCTTGCCGGCGCGCGCGATGTGCCGGATCAACGGGTAATTATTGCATTCGCCCGACCCGATCTTGTAGGCGCAGACGTCGAACCGCCGCAAGCGATCAGCTGCGGCTCGCGAGAATGGCGTACTGAGAAAAATCGCGCCCCGGCTTTCGACATGCTCCATGAGGCGTCTTTCGTCGCCTTCATCGAGCGAACAACTCGCGATCACCTCGTAGATCGATACGTCTGCGTTGCCGGGCTTCACCGACTTGGCGTGATCGGACATCTCGTCTTCGGGAATATGCGTCTGGTGTTTGATCACCTCCGCGCCGGCGTCGATCGCGGCATCGGCCATCGCGACCGCGACGTCGAGCGAGCCGCCGTGATTGATGCCGATCTCGGCGATCACCAGCGGCGGATGATCCTGCCCGATCATGCGACCGCGCAAGGCGAATTCAACCATTGTTCGACTCCATGAGGGCGCGCACTATAGCCAGATCGTCCGGTGTGTCGACGTCGATGCTGTGCTGCCGGCTCATCACATAGGGTCTGCTTCCGTTGGATGGGAAAGCCGCCCTGTCCCGGAAGGTGCCGAGCCGGAAACCGTAGATCGCGCCATTGGGAATATAGGCCGGCGGCAGGGCCTGCCGGTTGGCATTGGAAAGGCTCTCCTCGAACAGGGAGCGAAGATTGCCCTGGTCATCCAGGACGAAGGACTTGAACGGCGACTTGTCCATCTCGACGACGCTGACGACGGCGCCGGTCTCGGACAGCCTCATCAATGCCACCGCCTCATCGATGTGAACGGCCGTCCTGAAAGGCGAGGTCGGCTGCAGATAAACGAGTGCCGTATCGTCCGAAGCCTTGCCCAGAACCGTTTCGATCAGATGTGCGACGACGTCGGCCGCCTTGGACTGATCGGCCGCGAGCTCGGCCGGCCGCTTCACTGGCCGGCAGCCCATGCTCGCACCCAGTGCCAGAATCTCGTCATCGTCCGAAGACAGGTAGATCACATCGATGCTGCGCGCATCGCGCGCCGCCTGGATCGTGTGCGCGATCAGCGGTCGGCCGGCCACCGGCGCGAGATTTTTCCGAGGGATGCCTTTGGACCCGCCGCGGGCCGGTATCAGCGCGATAGTCTTGACCATGTCTGACGCATCTGCCCATCGCATCCCGCGTTGGCAAGTCTCAAGCTCGTTCATCGTGGATGTTCCATGGCGAATTGACCGTCGTTGTCCGTCAGCGTCGTGGCGACCGTCAAAGGACGGCGAGCCCGGCAGCGCGCTCTACGACCACGAACAAAAAACGGTCTGCCGTCCGGGTGAAACCCATGCTTCGCCGCTCGGAGCCCGCGCATCCGCCGGACCGCGTCGGCTGATCCCGAGGCCTTGGCCACCGCCGATCGCACCCGCCGACCTCGCCGGCGCGGCGTCAGGTCGGTCGCCTTGGCCGGGTAAAGATTGATTCTCGCGCCATTTCGCCGGTAAATCGGGTCATCGGGAGATTCGTGCGGTGAAAAAGCGCCTGCTGCTCGTCTCTGTGGCGGCCTTGCTCCCGGCGACGGTGCTGCTGGGCTACAACGCCTTTTCCGCGCGCCTGCAGCTCGCCGAGCAGGTCGAACGGCGGGCGCTCGAGGCCAACCGGCAGGCCACCTCCGAGATCGAACGGATCGTCGAAGGCGCCAGGGCGCTGATGGTGGCGACCGCCGCGATCCCGGCCGTGCAGCAGGCTTCCGCCGCGCCCGAGGCCTGCCGCGAAGCGCTCCAGGACATCGTCGCCGCGATCCACTGGCTCCGCAACATCTTCGTCCTCGACAATACGGGCACGCTGGTGTGCGATCCGCTCGGAGCCAGGCATGGTCTCGGCTTCGCCGACCGGCCCTATTTCGCTGCAGCCCTGGAGCGGAACGGCTTCTTTATCGGCAACTACACCCAGAGCCGGCTGACCGACGTCGCGGTGCTGCCGCTCGTCCTGCCCTTGCGGGCCAAGGACGGAACGACGATCGGGCTGCTGGCGACCGGCCTGCGCCTCGACTGGCTCAACGACCGGCTGAGAGAACGCGGCGTCGGCGGCGGCGGCTCGGTGACGATCGCCGACCGGGCCGGCGTCATCCTGGCGCGCACGCCGCAGCCGGAACGCTTCGTCGGCACGCGCATCCCCGAGGCCTTCATGCATCTGGTCAACGCGCCCCAGGAGGGCGTGATGGAGGTGCGCAGCCAGGACGGCACCATCCGGATCATGGCCTACAACCCGGTCTCCGGCTCGCCGGAGGGCCTCTATATCAGCGTCGGCTTCTCCAAGGACGAGGCCTATGCCGCCGTCGACCGCCAGACCATGGTGGCGATCCTGTCGATCATCCTCGGCGTCGCCGTCGCCCTGATCGCCGCCTGGATCGCCGGCGGCCTGATCCGGCGCCCGGTCAACCGGATCGTCGCCTCGATCCGGGACTGGAAGGCGGGACAGGCGGAGCGACGCAGCGGGCTGCAATCGCGCGACGGCGACGTCGAATCGGTCGGCGAGGCGCTCGACGAGCTGCTCGACGAGCTCGAACGCCGGGCCCTGGCGACGCGGCAGGCCGAAGAGCAGCGCGACCTGCTGATGCGCGAGCTGTCGCATCGGGTGAAGAACACGCTGGCGCTGGTGCAGGCGATCGCGAACCAGACCTTCCGCAGCTCCGACGAGGCGGCGACGCACGCGTTCTCGGAGCGGCTGATCGCGCTGTCGAGCGCCTATGACGTCCTGCTCGGCGAACAATTCGGCGGCGGCGACGTGCTCGCGATCATCGAGACGACCTTGCGCCCGCACCGCCGGCAGGACGAGGCGATCGAGCTCTCCGGCGAGCCCGTCATGCTCGCGCCCTCCTGCGCGCTGGCGCTCTCGCTGGTGATCCACGAGCTCGCGACCAACGCGACGAAATACGGCGCGCTCTCGCGCCCGACGGGTTCGGTCAGCGTGGCATGGTCGCTGCACGGGACCCGGATCGGCCTGATCTGGCAGGAGCGCGGCGGCCCGCCGGTCGCGATGCCGCGGCATGAGGGGTTCGGGTCGCGGCTGCTGAAGCGGGCTTTTGCCGCCGAAGCCGCGGCGGTGGTCGAGATCAAGTTCCTGCTTACCGGCGTGCGCTGCGAGATGTCGTTCAACGCGCTCGTGCCGGCTTCGGTGGCCGAGCCCGAGGTGCGCGACAAGCGGATCGCCGTCTGAAGCGCCGCGGTCATCCGCTCCTGCGACAAGCGACCGGCTTTATCGCTCGAGGGAAGGCGGATAGGATCGACGCCATGTCAGAAGCCGACACCCCGTCCGGCCGCGATCCCGCCGGCCTCTCGCGCGGCGGCGCGATGCTGCTCGGCGGCGGTGCGCTCGGCCTGCTCGGCGCCGGCCTGCTGCTGTGGTGGCGCGAGGGCGACCGGCTCTTCACCGACGGCCTCATCGCCGCCATCGTCGCCTGCTTCTGACGGCACTGAGCCCCCTCTCCCGCATACCGGACCGACCAACCGTGAACCGCCGCCTGATCCTGCCGCTCGTCGTCTTCCTGCTGGGAGCGGCAGCGCTCGCTGCCGCCGCCTTTTTGACCTTCTCGCCGCCGCCGGCCGGTCAGAATGCGCAGGGCAGCGTCGGCGGGCCATTCACGCTGACGACGCAGGACGGCAGGAGCCTGAGCGACACCGATCTGCGCGGCGCGCCGTTCCTGGTCTTCTTTGGCTTTACCCACTGCCCCGACATCTGCCCGACGAAACTGTTCGAGGTCTCCGAGATCCTGCGGGCGGCCGGCGGCAAAGGCGAGACGCTGCGGGCTCTCTTCGTCACGGTCGATCCCGAGCGCGACACGCCGGCGGTGCTGAAGAGCTACCTCAATTCCTTCGACCCGCGCATCGTCGGGCTGACCGGCGAGCGCCCGGCGATCGAGGCCGCGGTCAAGGCCTATCGCGCCTATGCCAAGAAGGTGCCGCTCAAGGACGGCGACTACACCATGGATCACACCGCGCTGGTCTATCTGATGGACAAGCGCGGCGGCTTCGTCGGCGCCTTCAACAGCGAGAGGCCCTCGGCCGAAGCCGCGGCGGAATGGCTGCGGCAGCTTTAAAACATGATGCCGAAAAGTGGGAGCCGGTTTTCGGACGACATCATGCTCCAACTCTTTGATGAGAGACGAATCCCGGCCGGTCGGAGCCGTGCATGGTCTTGTTCCAGCGATAGCGATGCGCCAGGAATTCGTAGAGCGCGAGCCATGCCGCCAGCGACACCAGGCCATAATAGAGCGGCAGGAACGGCAGAAAGCGCAGCAACCCCGGTGCGCCGCGCCTGACCGCGCCGATGGCCGGCGGCAGCAGGATCGCCACCAGCCCGAACAAGGAGACCGTCAGCGCCAGCATGGCGGCGAGGCTCCCCATGCCCGATAGCGGCAGCCAGAGCGAGCCGTTCCAGGCCGCCAGAGCCAGCGCCACGGCGAAGACGGGGTAGCCGAGCGCGGTCGCGACGGTGCCGAGGCAAAGCGCGAGGAAGGTCAGGCTCGCCACCGGGCCGGCCTCGCGCAGCAGCGCACGCGGCGCGCGCAGATGCGTCACCAGCGTCTGCATGTAGCCCTTGATCCAGCGCGAGCGTTGCTTCAGCCAGGCGTGGACGCTGAGCGGCGCCTCCTCATGGGTCCGCGACGGCAGATCGCCGATCCGGTAGCCGGCCCTGACCAGCCTGACGCCGAGATCGGCGTCCTCGGTGACGTTCCAGGCATCCCAGCCGCCGACCGTGCGCAGGGCCACGGTCCGGAAATGGTTCGAAGTGCCGCCGAGCAGGATCGGCAGCCTCTCCTGCAGCAGGCCCGGATTGAGGACCTCGAAGAGGCCGGCATACTCGAGCGCGAACAGCGCCGGCAGCAGGCCCTCTCCAGCATGGCGGATCGTCAGCCGCGCCTGCAGGCAGGCGAGTTCCGACGGGGCGCCCAGGAAGCGGGCCGCCGCCAGCCGCAGCTGCTGCGGATCGGGCACGTCCTCGGCATCGAAGATGGTGAAGAGGCCGCCGCGAGCCTCGATCAAGGCGAGGTTCAGGGCACGCGGTTTCGTCCGCGGCTTGCCGGGCGGGACCGTCACGACGCGGCAGCCTGGCGGCAGATCCAGCGCCGCCAGTGCCGAGGTCGTGCCGCGGTCGTCGGCCTCGACCAGAAGCAGGATGTCGAGCTTGGCCGGCGGATAGTCGAGCGCCGCCAGCGCGTCGAGCAGCTGGTCGAGAACCGCCTCCTCCCGCGCCAGCGGCACGGCGACCGTGTAGACCGGTAAGCGGCCGTCGTCGATGCGCCAGCCGAAGCGCGTCCAGAGATCGCCGGGCGGGCGTTCGATCGTGGCGGCGAGGCGCAGATAGATCAGCGCGAGGAAGACCGGGCCGAGCAGCAGCGCCAGCGCGAAGAAGGTCTCGAGCGGCGCTGCCGCGCCGCCGATACCGGCCGCGCCGATGGCTGCGCCCGCCGTCACGGCCTGCCCGCGGCTGGAGCCGTGCCAGGCGCCGACCCGGTCGCGCCCCGCCTCGTCGCGGCCTGCGAGCCGGTGCGCGAGCGACCAGGCATTGGCCCGGCGCAGCTCGGCTGCGAAGGCGCCTGGGGTGACGATGCAGATGTCGGTGCGTCCGTGCGGGCCGATCTCCAGGAACTGCCGCAGCGCGCCGTCCTCGGGCGCGAGCGCGAAGCGACAGGGAGCCGCCGTCCCGTCTGGCAGGAGGATCGCCCGCCCCGCCCGCAGCATCGCGTAGTGATCGCCGCCCGGCATGAAGCGGAGCCGCCCGCCGTGGAAGCGTAACCCGCGCTCCTGCGCCAGTGCCCGATAGAAGCCGGTCTCGTCGATCAGGCCGCTGGCGATCGCCTCCCGGGCGGGCGAGACGCCGAGCCGGCGGGCGCGATGCGCGACGATGGCGAGATCCGTGGGTGAGATGCCGTGGTTGGCGAGAAAGCCGATCTCGATCGGCAGAGCCGGGATGGCGGTATCGGGCGCCGGCGCCTCCGCAACCCGAACCTCGCTCGACATTGCCTGACGCTACCCCCGACCCATGATCCTGATCGGAGGCGCGCCCGCGACCAGCAACCCATGGTTGCTCATCCCTTGCGACGAGTCGAGTCGAAGGCCCGCGCATAAGTTGCAGAATTGACCAAGCGGCAGGTGAGCGCCTGTCTCAGGCTTCGCCGTGAAACGAACGAGGCCGGCTCGAGTGAGCCGGCCTTTGATGTCGAGAGACGCGGATCGCCGTTCTAGAACTCTTCCCATCCTGCGTCGGATGCGCGTGCGTTGACGGCTTTCTTCGGGGCGGGGCGGGGCGCGGGGGCGGCCTGCCTGGTCTCTCCGAAGGCGGCCTCGGCGAGCTTGCGCAGGCGCTCGGGCTCGGAGGCTGCCGGGGCGGGCCGCACCGGCGCTGCGGCGAGCCGGGGTGCGGCGTGGGTCTGGCTGTAGGCCGGGGCATGACCATGACCGGCCGGTGCGTCCGGGCCGGTGCGGAAGGCCGCGACCAGCGCGTTGAGCTCGCCGATGCGCGAGGACAGCGCGCCCGCCGAGGCTGCGCTCTCTTCGGCCAGCGCCGCGTTCGCCTGCGTCATCTCGTCGAGATGGGCGACCGCCTGGCTCATCTCGTCGATGCCCGAGGCCTGCTCATGCGAGGCGGCCGAGATCTCGGCGATGGTGCCGGCGACCTTGTGCGAGGCCTCGCGGATCGTCGTCAGCGCCTCGCCGGCCCGGCGCACCAGCCTGACGCCCTCGCCGACCTCGGCGTTGGACGACGAGATCAGCCCCGAAATATCCTTGGCCGCGGCGCCCGAACGCTGCGCCAGCGTGCGCACCTCGGAAGCCACCACCGCGAAGCCCTTGCCGGCATCGCCGGCGCGCGCGGCTTCCACCGCCGCGTTCAGCGCCAGGAGGTTGGTCTGGAAGGCGATGTCGTCGATCACCCGGATGATGTCGGAGATCTTCTGCGAGGCGCTCTCGATGCGCGCCATCGCTTCGACCGCTTCCGTCGCGATCGTGCCGCCGCCCTCGGCCGCGGCGAGAGCCTCCTGCGCGATCCGGGCCGCAGCCTGCGCGCCTTGCGCCGAGGCCTTCACGCTCGCCGCCAGTTCCTCCGTCGTCGCCGCCGTCTCCTCCAGCGAACTCGCCTGCTCCTCGGTCCGCTTCGACAGATCGTCGGCGCCGGTGTTGATCTCGCGCGCGGCGAGCCCGACATCGGCCGAGGTCGTCTGGATCGTCCGCACCGTCGACGACAGACGCGAAACCGTCTCGTTGATCGCGTCCTTGAGCTCGGCGAACTTGCCGCGATAGCCGGTCTCGACCCGAGCCGTCAGGTCGCCGCCGGCGATCGCATGCAGCGCCTGCGCGAACTCCCCCGTCGCCGCATCGACAACCGCGTTGATCTCGTTGATGCCCTCGACGAGTTCCTTGAGCGGGCCTTCGACCGTCCCGGCGTCGGCCGACTGCGAGAAATCGCCGACGCGCGCCGCGGCGACGATAACGCCGACCTCCCGCAACAGCGCCTGGATGGCGGCGGCCTGGTCGGCATCGGCGCGCAGGCCGGTCTCGCGCTGGAGACGGCTGGCTTCGAGCTCGAGGGCGTTGCGGCGATAGGTTTCGAGGCCGCCGCTGAGCGCTCCGACCTCGTCGGCGCAGGCCGGGGCGGGGATGGCCTTCGAGAAGTCGCCGGCCTGCATGTCGGCCAGAGCGGTGTTCAGGGATTCGAGCGGTTTCGCGATGCGACGCTGTACGCCGCGCCAGCTGATGGCGCAGAGCAGCAATAGCCCCGCCATCAACCCCGCCATGATGGCGAGCTTGGTCCAGGCCCAGTTGAGCTGGCTCCGTGTGACCGCCGCCATGTCGTCGAGCGACTGCGTCACGGCCGAAACGATCGCCGTGAAGGGACCATTGCACTGCTTCGTCCAGTCCTCGGCGCCGATCACCGCGCCCGCGTTCTGGCCGAGCTTGCCGACCAGCGCGTCCATCATCGCGTTGGCGGCGACGACCTCGTCCGTCATCACGCCGACCTTGCGGGCGAGCTCCGGGGAGACACCGGGGCGCGCGGCAAGCTGGCGCAGCTGCGAAAGCCCCGCGTTGGATGCGCCGCGCAACTCGCCGACCGCGCGGATCTGCGCCGGCTCGAGCGCCTTGCCCGTGCTCAGCGGCGCGCGCAACACCGAGCATTGCGAGCCGTAATTGGACCGGACCTGCCATCCGGCCGCCTTGAAGGCCTGAAGATCGGCCAGCGCCGGATCGGCCATGCGCACTGCGTTGGACGTCACGCCGGAGGCCTGCACGATCGCGGTCTCGATGTCGCCGACGCCGTTATACCAAGGCATGGTCGCGGCCAGACCGCGCTGGGCGCGCGGTTTGGCGGCCTCGGCGTAGACCTCCGGTAGCTTGGCCTCCGTCTGCTTGTCTCGTGCCGTCAAGGCGTCCGCCAGTGCCGCCCGCTCGGCCAGGTCAGTCGCTTTCAGGCGCTCGATCGCCCCGGCGACATGGCCACGATTGGCCTGCTCGACCTGCTTGATCACCGCCGCCGCATCGTCTGTCGCCTGGATGGCGGTCTGGGCCTGCCCGCGATTGGATCGGATCGCATTGCCCGCCAGCAGCAGCGCGCGATCCGCCTCCACCAGGGTCGTCAAGCGAGTATTGGTCCTGACATCCGTAATGGCGTCCTGCGCCAGATAGGCCAGCGTGCCGATGGCCGGGACGCAGATGCCCGCCATGGTGGCGAGCAGATAGCGCTTGATCGAGGTCGAGAACATGTCGCGGATCGCTTTCCGAACGCATGGCGGCCGTTGCGACGGCCGATCACTACCGGAAAGCAGCCAAGCCGTCCCGGACGGAACGATCCTGGCGCAGCGAGGTTAAAATTCGCCGAAACACGGCAAGGCGCGATTAACGGCGCCGGCCCTCTACAAATTGAACACCCGGTGCGGCACGAATTCGCCCTGGGCGATCGTGCCGGTCGCGATCAGCACGCCGCCACAGGTGGCATAGACGGCCTGTGCCTCGACCGGCGCGTCGCGCCCGCGCAGCAGCACGCTCTGGCCGCGCTTGAGCCTGAGCGCCGCGTCGCGATGGATCACGATTTCCGGGATCAGCGCCAGCGCCGCCTTGACCGGCTGCAGCGCAGCGAGCGCGGCGTCGGCGCTCTCGCGCAGGCTCTCGACGCCGGTCGCCTCGGCGATGCCGAACGGGCCGACGCGGGTGCGCCTGAGATGGGCGACATGGCCGAGACAGCCGAGAGCCAGCCCGAGATCGCGGGCGATGGCGCGGACATAGGTGCCCTTGCCGCACTCGGCCTCGAAGGTCGTCGTCGCGCCGTCATGGCTGACGATGCGCAGCGCGTCGATCTCGACCGGGCGCGCCTGCAGTTCGACCTCCTCGCCGTCGCGGGCGAGGTCGTAGGCGCGCTCGCCCGCGATCTTGATCGCCGAGAATTTCGGCGGCACCTGGCTGATCGTGCCGGTGAAACGCGGCAGCAGCGCCGCGATGGCGGCCTCGTCCGGCCGCATCTCGGAGGTCGCGACGACCTTGCCCTCGGTGTCGTCGGTGTCCGTCTGCGAGCCCCAGGCCACGGTGAACTGATAGGCCTTGCGCCCGTCCATGACGAAGGGAACGGTCTTGGTCGCCTCGCCGAGCGCGATCGGCAGCAGGCCCGAGGCCAGCGGGTCGAGCGTGCCGGCATGCCCCGCCTTCTTCGCCGCAAAAGCGCGCTTGACCACGGCGACGGCATGGGTCGAGGTCATGCCGACCGGCTTGTCGAGCACGACCCAGCCATGCACGTCGCGCTTCTTGGGGCGCGGCGGCGGGGCCTCGACGACGTCGCCTGCTCCCGCGAGGGCGCCCTCGCCGGCTGCGGCCTCACTCATCGTCGCCACCCTCGGGAGCGAGCCTGAGCGGCTGCTTCAGGATGTCCTGGCGGACCTTGTCGGAATAGAGCAGCGCATCGACGCGCTCGGCCTCGGCGAAGCTCTCATCCTGCAGGAAGCGGATGTCGGGCGCGTATTTCAGGTTCACGCGATGGGCGATCTCGCCGCGGATGTGCTTCTTGTGGCTGTTGAGCGCTTTCAGCACCGGCCCGACATCGCCGCCGCCGAGCGGCATGACATAGGCCGTCGCCAGCTTGAGATCGGGCGTCAGCCGGACCTCGGGCACGGTGACGACATGACGGCTCAGCACCTCGTCATGGATGTCGCCGCGCGCCAGCATCTCGGCGAGCGCATGGCGGATGAGTTCGCCGACACGGAGTTGGCGCTGGGACGGGCCGGAGGGTTTTGCGGGTCTAGCCATGGTTCTCGTTCTCCGGGATCGGACCGGATGGACGGGTCTGAAACGTCATGGCCGGGCGCGAGCCCGGCCATATGGGTTATCCGAGATAAAACGCGACGCTTACAGCGTCCGCTTGATCTCCTCGACGCGGTAGCACTCGATCACGTCGCCCTGGCGCATGTCCTGGTAGTTCTCGAAGGACATGCCGCATTCCTGGCCGGCGACCACTTCCTTGGCGTCGTCCTTGAAGCGCTTGAGCTGGCCGAGCTTGCCCTCGTGGACCACGACGTTGTCGCGGATCAGGCGGACATTGGCGCCGCGCTCGATCGTGCCGTCGGTGACGCGGCAGCCGGCGATCTTGCCGACCTTCGAGACGTTGAAGATCTCGAGGATCGTGGCATTGCCGAGCATGGTCTCGCGCAGCGTCGGCGCGAGCAGACCCGACATCGCGTCCTTCACATCGTCCATCAGGTTGTAGATGATGTTGTAGTAGCGGATTTCGACGCCGGTTCGCTCGGCCGCCTCGCGCGCTTCCTTGTGGGCGCGCACGTTGAAGCCGATCACCACTGCGCCCGAGGCCTGGGCCAGCGTGACGTCGGATTCGGTGATGGCGCCGACGCCCGATTGCAGCACGCGAGCGCGCACCTCCTCATTGCCGACCTTTTCGAGCGAGCCGACGATGGCCTCGACCGAGCCCTGCACATCGCCCTTGACGACGAGCGGAAACTCCTTGCGGCCAGCGCCTTCCTTGAGCTCGCGCATCATCTCGGCGAGCGAGCGGCCGGCCCCGGAGGCGGCGCCGCGCGCGGCGAGACGGTCGCGGCGCTGGCGCTCGCGGTAGTCGGTGATCTCGCGGGCGCGCGCCTCGGACTCGACCACCGCGACGCGGTCGCCGGCCTCGGGCGTGCCGTTGAAGCCGAGCACCTCGACCGGCATCGAGGGCGGCGCCTCCTTGATCTGCGCGCCGGTGTCGCCGATCAGGGCACGGACGCGGCCCCACTCGGCGCCGGCGACGATGATGTCGCCGGTCTTCAGCGTGCCGCGCTGGACCAGCACGGTCGCGACCGGGCCGCGGCCGCGGTCGAGCTTGGCCTCGATCACGGTGCCCTCGGCCGGGCGCTCGGGATTGGCCTTGAGGTCGAGCAGCTCCGCCTGCAGCGAGATCGCCTCGAGCAGCTTGTCGAGATTCTTGCCGGTCTTGGCCGAGACGTCGACCTCGAGCGTCTCGCCGCCCAGGGTCTCGACCTGGATCTCGTATTGCAGCAGCTCCGAGCGCACGCGCTCGGGGCTGGCGTCCGACTTGTCGATCTTGTTGATCGCCACGATCAGCGGCACCTTGGCCGCCTTGGCATGGGCGATCGCCTCGGCGGTCTGCGGCATCACGCCGTCATCGGCGGCGACGACCAGTACGACGACGTCGGTGACCTTGGCGCCGCGGGCGCGCATCGCCGTGAAGGCGGCGTGGCCGGGCGTGTCGATGAAGGTGACCTGATCGCCGCCCGAGGTGGTGACCTGATAGGCGCCGATATGCTGGGTGATGCCGCCGGCCTCGCCGGTGACGACATTGGTCTTGCGGATCGCGTCGAGCAGTGAGGTCTTGCCGTGGTCGACATGGCCCATGATGGTCACGACCGGCGGGCGCGGGCTGAGCGTCTCGTCGGTGTCGGGCGTGTCGAACAGGCCCTCCTCGACGTCGGATTCGGCGACGCGCTTGACGGTGTGGCCCATCTCCTCGGCGACGAGCTGGGCGGTGTCGGCGTCGATCACGTCGGTGATCTTGTGCATCGCGCCCTGCTTCATCAGCAGGCGGATGACGTCGACGCCGCGCTCGGTCATGCGGTTGGCGAGTTCCTGGATGGTGATCGTCTCGGGGACGATCACCTCGCGCATCACCCGCTCCTTGGCGACGTCGGAGGCGCGGTGGCCGGTCATGCGCTGGACGCGGCGGCGGAACGAGGCGACCGAGCGCGTGCGCTCGTCGTCGCCGCCGGTCGCGGTCGAGAGCGTCAAGCGGCCGCGCGGCTTCTCGCCGACCTTGGGCGTCTTGGGCGCCGGCGCCGGGGCACCGCGGGGCGCACCGCCCGGACCCGCGCTCGGGCGGCGGAAAGCGGCGCGGACATCGACGTCGTCGGTGCGGTTGCGCGGAGCGTTCGAGGACGGCGCCTGCCGCGTCGGGCGGGAGACGGCGGGCTCGGCCGGAGCGCTGGAATCGACACGGGGCGGACGCGGACCATCGGCCCGGGGCGGGCGCGAATCGAGCCGCGGCGGCCGGGCGCCGATGTCGCGCATCGCCGGGCGGGGGGCGCCGAAATCACCGCGCGGACCGCTCGGCGCCGGACGCGGCGAGGCGCCGTAGCCCGGGGCCGGAGACGCGGAGGCCGAGGGCTGCGCATAGTCGCGGACCGGAGCGGGCGCGCGCGGCGGCGGAGCCGCCTCCTCGCCGCTGCGCTGGCGCACGGCGCTGTCGGCACGGCGCTTGATCTCATCCTCGTGGCGGCGGCGATCCTCTTCCTCGCGCTGGCGCGCCTGGGCGGCCTCGCGCTCGCGCCGCTCGCGATCGATCACGGCGGCGCGCTGGCGCGCCTCGTCCTCGGCGATGCGGCGGGCCTCGGCCTCGCGTTCACGCGAATCCGACAGAGCGCGCTGGCGGGCGTCCTTCTCCTCCTCGGAAAGCGTGCGCAGCAGCATGCTGCCGGCGGGGCGCGGCGGCTGGACCGGAGCCGCGGGCGGCGCGGCCGGGCGCGGCGCGACGGGCGCGGGCTGGGGCGCGCGCTGAACCGGGGCCGGCGCGCTCTCCGGCCCGGTCACGCGCCGCTTGACCTCGACGACGACCTGCTTGGAGCGCCCATGCGAGAAGCTCTGCCGGACAGTGCTCTGCTCCGGTCGCTTCAGCGTCAGGGTCTTGGGCGGGTTGACGGTCAAGGTCTTGTCGCCCGGGGTCTTGGTATCGGTCATCAGTCGTTCGGTCCTGCCGCGTTCGGTCTTGCCGGTTCGGTCGTCGTTTCGTCGTCATCGTCGGATGCGGCCGCGATGCCGGGCTCCGCCGCACCGGCGTCGTCCGTCCGGTAGCGGACGAGTCGACGCCAGCGGGAGAGGAAACCCTCGGCCGCCGGTCCCGGAGCAAGCGCCGCATGTATCACATGTGCCCGCCCCAACGCCAATTCCAAATCCGCCCCCGCGAAAATCGCGACGACGGGTGTCCTGCGCGGCTTCAGCCCGTCGTTTTCGCGGGCGATCCCGGCCCGGCGCAAAGCCTGGCCGATCTTGCGCCGGCCGTCCTCGGCTCCGTCCGACGCCGCGATCAACCCGGCGCAGCGGCCGGCCTCGATCGCGGCCTCGACCTTGGCGAAGCCGGCGACGACGAGCCCCGCCTTGTTGGCCATGGCCAGCGCCTGCAGCGCGTCGCGATGCATCAGCGCGTCGAGCTGGACCACCAGATCGGCGGGCACGACGACCTTCGCCTTGAGCGATCGCTCGAAGGCCTTGCGCTTGACCGCCTCGGCGACCGTGCGGGCACTCAGGCTCGTCCAGACGCCGCGGCCGGGCAGCTTGCGCCTGAGATCGGGCGTCAGCACGTCGCCCGGACCAACGACGAAGCGGATCAGGTCGTCGGGCGACTTTACCTGACGGCTGACGACGCAGCTGCGTTCCGGGCCGTCCTTTCGCATCTCGCGCATCGGGAGCGCCCGCGCCCTCGGCCCGCTCAGGCCTCGGCCACCTCGTCCTCGCCTTCCGCCTCGGCGACCGGCGCCTCGATCCAGCCGGCCTTGACGCGGGCAGCCATGATGATGGCCTCGGCATCCTGGCGCGACAGGTCGTGCCCGTCGAGATAGCCGGCATGGCGCGTGCTCTCGCCATCCTTGCGCTCGGTCCAGCCGACGAGATCGTCGGTGGCGCAGCCGGCGAGATCCTCGACGCTCTTCACGTCGTTCTCGCCCAGCGCCACGAGCATGGATGTGGTGACGCCCTCGACCTCGCGCAACTCGTCCTCGACGCCGAGCGCGCGGCGCTTCTCGTCGAGCTCGGCCTCGATCGCGGCGAGATACTCCTGAGCGCGCGACTGGATCTCGGCCGCGGTGTCGTCGTCGAAGCCCTCGATCGAGGACAGTTCGGAGAGGTCGACATAGGCGACCTCCTCGACCGAGCGGAAGCCTTCCGAGGCGAGCAGCTGGCCGACCGTCTCGTCGACGTTCAGCGCGTTCATGAACAGCTCGGTGCGGTGCAGGAATTCCTTCTGGCGGCGCTCCGACTCCTCCTGTTCGGTCAGGATGTCGATGTCCCAGCCGGTCAGCTGCGAGGCGAGGCGGACGTTCTGGCCGCGCCGGCCGATGGCGAGCGAGAGCTGCTCGTCGGGCACCACGACCTCGATCTTGTCGGCCTCCTCGTCGAGCACGACCTTGGCGACTTCCGCCGGCTGCAGCGCGTTGACGACGAAGGTCGCGACGTCGGGCGACCACGGGATGATGTCGATCTTCTCGCCCTGGAGCTCGCCGACCACGGCCTGGACGCGGGAGCCGCGCATGCCGACGCAGGCGCCGACCGGGTCGATCGAGGAATCCCGGCTGATCACCGCGATCTTCGCACGCGAGCCCGGGTCGCGGGCGACGGCCTTGACCTCGACGATGCCGTCATAGATCTCCGGCACTTCCTGCCCGAACAGCTTCGACATGAACTGCGGATGCGTGCGCGACAGGAAGATCTGCGGGCCGCGCGGCTCGCGGCGCACGTCGTAGACATAGGCGCGGGCCCGGTCGCCGACCTTGAAGGTCTCGCGCGGGATCATCTCGTCGCGGCGGATGATCGCCTCGCCGCGGCCGAGATCGACGAAGACGTTGCCGTATTCGACGCGCTTGACCGCGCCGTTGACGATCTCGCCGATGCGGTCCTTGTACTCATCGTACTGCCGGTCGCGCTCGGCCTCGCGGACCTTCTGGACGATGACCTGCTTGGCCGCCTGGGCGGCGATGCGGCCGAAATCGAAGGGCGGCAGCGGATCGGCGATGACGTCGCCGGCCTGGGCCGCCGGGTTGTGGCGCTTGGCCTCGTCGACCGTGATCTCGATCGCGCCGTTCTCGACCTGCTCGACCACCTGGAGGTGGCGGGCCAGCCTGAGCTCGCCGGTCTTGGTGTTGATCTCGGCATGGACGTCGGTCTCGGCGCCGTAGCGCGAGCGGGCGGCGCGCGCGATCGCGTCCTCCATCGCGTCGAGCACGATCTGCCGGTCGATCGATTTCTCGCGGGCGACGGCATCCGCGATCTGAAGCCATTCGAGCCTGTTGGCGGCGACCACCATGACGCTCACTCCTCTTCTGAGATGTCGTTTGAAGCCGATACGGACGATGCCGGTGCGGAAGCCTTGCGCGGGCGCGGCCCGAGCGATTTGCCCTTGCCCTTGCGCGGGCCGGCGATGTCGTCGGCAGCCGGCATCGCCGGGGGCAGGCCGGATTTGCCGCGCCGGAGCGATTCCGTCACCAGCGCGTCGGTCAGGACGAGGCGGGCCTCGCCGATCAGGCGCAGCGGGATCGCGACGTCGCGCTCCTCGCCGGATTTGGCGTCGTCGCGCGAGAGCAGCGCCTCGCCGCCCGCGGCGCCGCGGACGATGCCGCGGAAGCGCTTGCGGCCGGCGACGGGCTCCAGCGTCTCGATCTTGGCGAGATGGCCGGCCCAGCGCTCGAAATCGCTCGCCCGCACCAGCGGCCGGTCGATGCCGGGCGAGGAGACCTCGAGATGATAGGCCGCCTGGATCGGATCGTCGACGTCGAGCGCCGGCGAGACGGCCTGGCTGATCGCCTCGCAGCCCTCGACGGTCATCGAGCCGTCGGGCTTCTCGGCCATGATCTGGACGGTGCAGCCGTTTTGGGCGGAGACGCGCACGCGCACCAGCCGGTAGCCGAGATCGACGATCGCCGGCTCGACGATCGCCGCCACGCGCGCCGCGACGCCGCTCTCGACGACGATGCGGGCGTCGGCGATACCGGTGTCCTGCTGGCTCTCCATCCTGGGCTCGGTCATGCACGGCCTGTCGGGGTTCTCTCCGGCGGGCCTCCGGCCAATAAAAAAGAGCGGGCCGGCGGGCCCGCTCTTGATCATCGGCTGGTACCGAAACCAGAGCTGTTGGGAGGCTGTTTAGTCCGCATCGGCGTTTCGCGCAAGCTTTGCGTGCGGGCGCGGAACCGGCCGGATTTCTGCGACCGCGCTAACGCGATGGTCATTCTTGACGGGCATGATCCAGGGTCAGTTGTTGCGTGAGGTCTATGGCATGAGTTCCGTGAACGCCTTGTTGCGCGATCTCGAGTCGACGATGGCGCGCGGCTCGAACGACGAGCGCGGCCAGATCCTGTCGCGGCTGACGGACCTGTTCGTCTCGACCGCGGGCGCGATGCAGGACGACCAGGTCGGCATCTTCGACGTCGTCATCGGGCGCCTGTCGCGCGCGATCGAAATCCGTGCCCGGGTCGAGCTGGCCGAGCGTCTCGCCGCCATCGACAACGCCCCGGCCGGCGTGGTGCGCCAGCTCGCGCTCGACGAGATCGCCGTCGCCCGCCCCGTCCTCGTCGGCTCCAAACGCCTGACCGACCAGGATCTCGTCGCGGTCTCGGCCGCGAAGGGGCGCGACCACATGCTCGCCATCACCGAACGCGAGGATCTCGGCGAGCCGGTGACCGACTTCCTGATCCTGCGCGGCGGCCGCGTCGTCACCCATGCGGTCGCGGCCAACATGACGGCGCGCTTCTCGCGCCACGGCATGGGCGTGCTGGTAATGCGCGCCGTCCAGGACGACGCCCTGCAGGCGACGCTCGGCACCCGCCACGACATCCCCGCCGAACTCGCCGACCAGCTCCTCGCCGCGGCCAAGAACTCGGCCAAGCGCCGGCTCACCGCCGCGCTGGAGCCTTCCCTCGCCGGCGCGGTCGACGGCGCGATCGAGCGCGGCGCCCAGGCCGTCGCAGCCGAGGCGCAGCAGCATGAAGGGCTCGGCAAGGTCAATGCCGCGCTGGTCGAGATCAACCGCCTCAACGAGGCCGGCGCGCTCGACGAGGCCAAGCTCGCCGAATTCGCCGCCACCGGAGCCGGCGAGCACGCGATGTGCGCCATCGCCGTGCTGGCCCAGCTCGGGCTGCCGGCGGTCGAGCAGATCGTCCAGGGGCCAGACCGCGACGCGGTGCTGCTCGTCGGCAAGGCGCTCGGCTGGTCCTGGGAGACGGTCCGTGCCCTGATCGGCTTGCGCAAGGACCTCGGCAAGTCCGACGCCGCGGTCGAGCGCGCGCGCCAGAGCTTCCGCAACCTCAACACCATGACGGCCCAGCGCGTGCTCGGCTTCCTCAGGATGCGCGACGCACAGCCGTAAGATAGCTCGGCACGCGGCCCTCGCGCACGGCCTTGGCCTCGTAGCGGGTCCGGACCCAACCCGGATAGGGCGTGCGCCAGTCGGCCGCACGCGCATCGGTCCAGTCGAAATCGGCCGAGCGCAGCAGCCGCGCCAGCGTCCAGCCGACATAGTCGTCGATATCGCTGGCGAAACGGAAGCGCCCGCCCGGCCTCAGCACCCGCGCCAGCGCGGCGAGCGTGCGGTCCGAGACGAAGCGGCGCTTGCGCTGCCGGCGCTTCGGCCAGGGATCGGGATAGAGCAGATCGACCGCATCGAGCGAGCCCTCTGCCAAGCGCGGCAGCAGCAATGCCGCATCGCCGTTCCAGAGCCGGATGTTGGTCAGTCCCTCGCGCTCGACGACGGCGAGCAGTTTCGCCATGCCGTTGATGAAGGGCTCGACGCCGATGAAGCCGATGTCCGGGCTCTCGCGCATCCGGTGCAGCAGATGCTCGCCGCCGCCGAAGCCGATCTCGAGCCGGACGGCCGCGACCGGCCGCGGGAACAGCGCCGCCGGATCGCCGATCTCGCCCTCGGGCAGCAGCAGGCGCGGCAGCGCGCCCTCGATCTGCGCGGCCTGGCCCTCGCGCAGCGCCTTGCCCTTGCGCCGGCCGAAGAAGCCGCGGTCGTCATGGCGCTCGCCGGTCATGGGCGCACCCCAAATCTCAGCCTGGCACACGAAAAAAGGCCGGGGCGACGCCCCGGCCCGATGATGCGCGACCGCCGAGGCGATCTCAGGCGACGGCCTTCTTCAGCACGTCGACGAGATCGGTCTTCTCCCAGGAGAAGCTGCCGTCGCGGCCGGCCTTGCGGCCGAAATGGCCATAGGAGGCGGATTTCGCATAGATCGGCTTGTTGAGCGCCAGATGCGTGCGGATGCCGCGCGGGGTCAGGTCCATGACCTGGCCGAGCGCGGTCTCGAGCTTCGCCTCGTCGATCTTGCCGGTGCCGTGCAGGTCGACATAGATCGAGAGCGGCTTGGCGACGCCGATCGCATAGGAGAGCTGGATCGTGCAGCGTTCGGCCAGCTTGGCGGCGACCACGTTCTTGGCGAGATAGCGCGCCGCATAGGCCGCCGAGCGATCGACCTTGGTCGGATCCTTGCCGGAGAAGGCGCCGCCGCCATGGGGCGCCGCGCCGCCATAGGTGTCGACGATGATCTTGCGGCCGGTCAGGCCGGCGTCGCCGTCGGGGCCGCCGATGACGAACTTGCCGGTCGGGTTGACGTGCCAGACGGTCTCCTTGGAGATCCAGCCCTCGGGCAGCGTCGCGCGGATATAGGGCTCGACGATCTTGCGGACGTCGGCCGAGGACAGGCTCTCGTCGGTGTGCTGGGTCGAGAGCACGATCTGGGTGACGCCGACCGGCTTGCCGTTCTCGTACTTGACCGTGACCTGGCTCTTGGCGTCGGGGCCGAGCTTGGCGGCGCCGCCTTCCCTGGCGTGGCGGGCCTTGGCCAGCACTTCGAGGATCTTGTGGGCGTAGTAGATCGGCGCCGGCATCAGCTCGGGCGTCTCGCGGCAGGCATAGCCGAACATGATGCCCTGGTCGCCGGCACCCTCGTCCTTGTTGCCGGAGGCGTCGACGCCCTGGGCGATATCCGCCGACTGGGCGTGCAGCAGCACGTCGATCTTGGCCTTCTTCCAGTGGAAGCCGTCCTGCTCGTAGCCGATCGCGCGGATCGCCTTGCGCGCGGCCGACTTGACCTTGCTCTTCATCGCCTTCTCGTCGAGCGAGGTGCGGACCTCGCCGGCGATGACGACCCGGTTCGTGGTGGCGAGCGTCTCGCAGGCGACGCGGACCTGGGCGGCGTCCATGCCGGCCTTGGCGGCTTCCTTGAAGAACAGGTCGACGACCTCGTCCGAAATCCGGTCGCAGATCTTGTCGGGATGGCCCTCGCCGACGGATTCGCTGGTGAAGAGGTAGTTCTGGCGGGACACGGTCTGACATCCTTGCGGCGTGAGGCTGCGGCCGGCAACCGGAGCTGCGGCCGCTTCAAAAACGGCCACGCTCTTTTGCAGCGACACGGTTCGCCGTCAAGCAGGATATCCGTATTAAGGGAGCATCGTTCGCCAAAGCGAACGTTCACAGCAGGAAATCAGGCGGTTTTGCCGTCTTCCTCGGCCAGCGCCTCGACCAGATCGATCACCCGGCGCCGAACGCGGACGTTCTTGATCCGAACGAAGGCCTTGGTCAGCTGCACGCCCTCGCTCGTCGCCAGGAAGTCGGCGACATAGGCGGTCGAGGCCGAATCGGAGAAGCCGCCGCTCGGCGTGTCCCCGGTCGGCGCACCGTCGAAGAAGAACGAGACCGGCACGTCCAGCATCTTGGCGATCTGCTGCAGGCGGCTCGCGCTGATGCGGTTCGAGCCCTTCTCGTATTTCTGGACCTGCTGGAAGGTCAGCCCGAGCGCATCGCCGAGCTTCTCCTGGCTGACGCCGGCGAGCATGCGACGCATCCGGACGCGGGCACCGACATGCCGGTCGATCGGATTCGGGACTTTCTTCAGAATCATCGACTGACCCCGGATCACACGCGCCGCAGGAAAGCCATGCAATTGCCCGCGGCCGATAGTCAAGCAATTTACAACCCAGGAACGCAAAACTGCAATCTTTGCGGTGAAAAAAGTTCCATCCGGGATGATCAGCGACGCCAGACCAGCGCAGCGGCGGCGAACAGCGTCATCAGCACCAACAAAATCGCATCGCCGAATTGCGCATAGAGCGGGGCAGGCCTCGCCCGCGGCAGACCCGAATCGAGCACGCCCTCGCTGCCGAGCGGCAGGCTGGCGATGATCCGGCCATAGCCGTCGACCACCGCCGAGACGCCGGTATTGGCGACACGGACCAGCGGCAGGCCCTCCTCGATGCTGCGCAGCCGCGCCTGCGCCAGATGCTGGTAGGGTCCGCTGGTCTGGCCGAACCAGCCGTCATTGGTCAGGTTCAGCATCATGCCGGGGCGCGGTCCCTGGCGCGGCACCACCTCGCCCGGGAAGACCGCCTCGTAGCAGACCAGCGGCGCGATGCCGGGCAGTCCGCGGACGGCGAGCGCAGCGCTGCGGGTGCCGGCGGCGAAGCCGCCGGGAACCGAGACGAACTCAGACAGGCCGACGCCGCGGATCAGGCTCGCCAGCACGGCCGGCAGGTACTCGCCGAACGGCACGAGATGAACCTTGTCGTAGCTCGCCCGGATGACGCCCTCGTCGTCGACGACCTGGATGGCGTTGAAGATCGGCGGGCGACTCTCGCCGGGCAAGGCATCGCCGGCCCGCGCCGCGCCGGTGATCAGGGTCGTGCCCGGCGGCAGCAGCGCCGCGATCCGTGCCAGCGCCGCCGGGCTGCGCCCGAGCAGGAAGGGAAAGGCCGATTCCGGCCATATCAGATGGGTCGCATCCTGCACGCCGAGCGTCGCCGGCGTGGTCGCGCGGTCGCTGAGCGCGAGATAGCGGTTCAGGATCGCCTCGCCATTGCTCGGACTGAACTTGGCGTCCTGCGGCAGGTTGGGCTGCATCAGCCTGAGCTTGACGCCGGCGACGAGCGGTGACGGGCCCGCCGGCACGCGCCAGAGACCATGGCCGATCAGCGCCGCGAGCAGCGCCAGCGCCAGCATGGGCGGGGTCCAGCGCCGCCGCCCGCCCTCGGCCGTGCCGAGGACTGCAGGGGCGGCGGCGAGTGCCACCGCCAGCAGCGTCAGCCCGTAGAGGCCGGCGAGGGCGGCGAACTGGGCAACCTGCGGCTGGCCGGCCAGCATCATGCCGTAGACGTTCCAGGGGAAGCCGGTCAGGACATGGCCGCGCAGCCATTCGCTCGCGGTCAAGGCCAGAGCGAGCACGAGGATGCGCCGCGCGCCCGCCGGCCATAACAGCCGGGCGCAGGCGAAGCCGAGCGCCGGGAAGAGCGCGAGGCCCGCGGGCAGCGCGACGACGCCGAGCGGCATCGCCCAGGCGAACTTGTCGGCCTCGACGAGGAAGGCGGCGCCGAGCCACCACAACCCGGCGAGGAAATAGCCGAAGCCCCACCACCAGCCGGCGAAGAAGGCGGCGAGCAGGCGCTGCCGCAGCGTCGTGCCGACGGCCCCGTCGATCAGCCAGACCGCGACCGTCATCGGCACCACGATCGCCGGCCAGAGATCGAGCGGCGCCAGCGCCAGCGCCCCGCTGGCGCCGGCGGCGAGCGCGATCAGGCGCTTGCGCCAGCCCCAGGCGAGGATGATCCGGTCGGCCAGAGACGACAATCCGGTCATGGTCCGTCCGCGAGCACGGCGTCGTCGCGGGCCGGCGGCCGGCGGGTGATGCCGAGCCGCTTGACCCGACGGGGATCGGCGTCGAGCACCTCGAAATCCAGCCCTTCCGGCCCCTCGATCGTCTCGCCCTGGGCCGGCACGCGGCCGGCCAGCGTCACGATCAGCCCGCCCAGCGTGTCGATGTCCTCGGCGACCTCGCTCTGCGACAGGTCGATCCCGGTCGCCTGCTTCAGCTCGTCGAGGGTTGCGCGGGCGTCGGCGCTGAAGCGGTCCTCGCCGTCGGGCGCGATGGTCGGGGCGCTGGCGAGATCGTGCTCGTCCTCAATCTCGCCGACGACGATCTCGATCAGGTCCTCGATCGAGACCAGCCCGTCGGTGCCGCCGTATTCGTCGATGACGAGGGCGATGTGGGTGCGCGTCGCCTGCATCTTCACCAGCAGATCCATCGCCGGCATCGAGGGCGGCACGTAGAGCACCGGCCGCAGGATCTTCGCGCTCGCGAGCGTGATGGTCAGATCGACCGCGTCGAGCTGGTGCAGCGCCGTCTCCGACAGGCCGGGCTCGGTGTCAGCCTTGGCCTTCTGGGCGATGAATTCGAGGAAGTCGCGGATATGGACCATGCCGCGGGGATCGTCGAGCGAATCGTCGAAGACCGGCAGGCGCGAATGGCCGGCCGTGCGGAACTGCGCCAGCAACTCGTCGAGAGTCGCGTCGGCCGGCACGGCGGCGATGTCGGCACGCGGGACCATGACGTCGCCGACGCGGGTCTCGCGCAGGCTGAGCACGTTCGAGAGCATGGCCCGCTCCTGCGGGCTGATGTCGGTCGCCTCGTCGCCACCCTCGGCCAGCGCCTCGACGATCTCCTCGCGCACCGAACCGGCGCTGCGCAGGCCGATGCGGTCGAGGAACTGGCCGAGCCAGTGCGAGAAGCCGCGGCCGGCGTCGGAGGAGGTTCTGCCGTCGTCGCTCATGATGCCGGATGGGGTTGCGGGACGGGTCGGGCGGGCATGGCCGCGGGTTCGGTGTCGGCATAGGGGTCGGCGATGCCGAGCCTGGCCAGTGCCGCGATCTCGAGGCTCTCCATGCGCTGCGCCTGGGCGCTCGTCTCGTGATCCTCGCCGAGCAGATGCAGCAGGCCGTGGATGACGAGATGGCTGAGATGGTCGCCGAGCGCCTTGTTCTCCTCGGCGGCCTCGCGCACGACCGTCTCGTAGGCGAGCACGATGTCGCCGAGCACCGGGCTCCGCGCGATCCGGTCCGGCGGCGCCGCCGGGAAGGAGAGCACGTTGGTCGGCTTGTCGAAGCCGCGCCAGTCGCGGTTGACGACGCGCATCCGCCGGTCGTCGGTCATCAGCAGGCTGAGCTCGGCTCCGGCGGCGGGCGCGAGCGGCGCCACGGCGAGCCCGGCCGCGATCGCGTCCTCGACCCGCTCGCGCAGGCCGGGCACCTCGCGCCAGCGTCTCGCCTGTACCCTGATCGCCAGGCTCGGGCCCGGCGGCGTTCCCGTCCGCGGCGCCGCGCGCCGCCCGGGAGGTCGGTCCTTCATCGCGGGCGCTCCCGCGACAGCATGCGCTTCAGCCCCTCGGCATCGTCTTCGAGCGGCGAAGCGGCGGCGGGAACGGCCTGCCGCATGCGCTCCTCGCGCTCGTCGCGTTCGCGGCGCGAGGCGGCCTCATAGGCCATGACGATGCGACGCACGAGATCGTGGCGCACGACGTCGCCCTCCTCGAATTTGGCATAGCCGACACCCTCGACGCCGGAGAGCAGCCTGACCGCCTCGATCAGGCCCGAGCGCTGGCCGGGCGGCAGATCGATCTGCGAGGGATCGCCGGTGATGATCATGCGCGAGCCCTCGCCGAGGCGGGTCAGGAACATCTTCATCTGGACGGAGGTCGCGTTCTGCGCCTCGTCGAGCAGCACCACGGCATTGGTCAGCGTGCGCCCGCGCATGAAGGCGAGCGGCGCGATCTCGATCATGCCGGTCTGCAAAGCACGCTCGACATGGCGCGCCTCCATGAAGTCGTTGAGCGCGTCGTAGATCGGCCGCAGATAGGGATCGACCTTCTCGCGCATGTCGCCGGGCAGGAAACCGAGCCGCTCGCCGGCCTCGACGGCCGGGCGCGACAGCACCATGCGCTCGACCACGCCCTGCTCGATCAGCGAGACGGCGTGGCCGACCGCGAGCCAGGTCTTGCCGGTGCCGGCGGGGCCTTCGGCGAGGACGAGTTCGTTGCGCTTGAGCTGGCGCAGATAGGCGTCCTGCGCCGCGTTGCGCGCCCTGACCGGACCGCGCTTCCTCGTCACGATCGCGTCGAACGAAGCCTTGCCGGCATCGGTCGCCGGGAAGAACGAGCGCTGGACATTGCTCTCCTCGATCGCACCGTCGACCTCGCCCAAAGTCACCGAGGCGCCGGCCTTGGCGCGGGCATAAAGCGTCTTCAGGACGCGGCCGGCCTGTTCGGCGGTCTCGCGCGGACCCTTGATCGTGGCGTGGTTGCCGTTGGGGCTGATGACGACGCCGAGCCGGCGCTCGAGATGGGCGAGATTCTGGTCGTAATGGCCGAAGACCAGGCTCGCCGTCCGGTTGTCGTCGAAGGAGAGCAGCACCTCGGTCGCGGGCAGAACATCTCGCGCCAGGCTGCCATCGCGCGTCAGGGTCTCGACGCGTGCCGGCGCGGGATCGCGCCTGTGGTTGCGGTCCGGTCGCGGGGTGGTCTGGTCAGCCTGTGCCAAATGCGTCGTCTCCCTGGCCGGGTTGCCGGCGGCGCGCCGATGCGCAGCCGGATCGTCGTGCAGCATAACCCAACGCGACGGTTTCACGATGATGACAGGGCGCGATGCCCGCGACGAAAACCCGCTGGCAGGGCGCGTTCAAGCGGCGAGACCCGTCGTCGGGCCGGTTTCCGGCCCGGCCTGCCGGCCGAACAGCGAATTCGAGCCCGCGCGCTCGATCACCACCTGCACGATGTCGCCGATCTGATTCGCCTGGGTTTCGATCTGCACAGCCTGCAGGTAGGGCGACTTTCCCGCAAGCTGGCCGGGATGCCGGCCGGCGCGTTCGAGCAGCACCTCGACCGTGCGTCCGACCATAGCGTGGTTGAAGGCTTGGCGATGATGCTCGATCCGCTCCTGCAGCCGGTGGAGCCGCTCGTTCATGACCTCGGCCGGCACCTGCCCGCCGAGATCGGCGGCAGGCGTGCCGGGCCGCTGGGAGTACTTGAACGAATAGCTCGAGGCGAAGCCGATCTCGTCGACGAGCCGGATCGTGTCCTCGAAATCGGCGTCGCTTTCGCCGGGGAAGCCGACGATGAAGTCCGAGGACAGCGCGATGTCGGGCCGCGCCGTGCGGATCCGGTCGATCAGGCGGCGATACTCGTCGCCGCTGTGCTTGCGGTTCATCGCCGCGAGGATGCGGTCGGAGCCGGCCTGCACCGGCAGATGCAGGAAGGGCATCAGCTGCGGCAGGTCGCGATGGGCCGCGATCAGATCGTCGTCCATGTCGCGCGGATGGCTCGTGGTGTAGCGGATGCGGGTGATGCCCGGCACCTCGGCGACCCTGTGCATCAGTCGCGCCAGGCCCCAGACGGCGCCATCGGGCCCCTCGCCGTGATAGGCGTTGACGTTCTGGCCGATCAGGGTGACGTCCTGCACGCCGGCAGCCGCCAGCCGCTCGATTTCGGCCAGAACCTGCGCGACCGGCCGCGAGAATTCGGCGCCGCGGGTATAGGGCACGACGCAGAAGGCGCAGAACTTGTCGCAGCCCTCCTGCACCGTGACGAAGGCCGAGATGCCGCGCGCCCTGATCGCCTGCGGCTTCGGGGCGGGCAGGTGGCCGAACTTGTCCTCGGCCGGGAGGTCGGTATCGACGATGCGCGCACCTCTCGCCTGCGCCAGCAGCTCGGGCAGGCGGTGATAGGCCTGCGGGCCGACGACGAGGTCGACCGCCGGCTGGCGGCGCTGGATCTCGGCACCCTCGGCCTGGGCGACGCAGCCGGCGACGACGATGCGGGTGTCCTGGCCCTGCGACCGCCTGGCGTTCTTGAGGTCTCGCAGCTTGCCGAGCTCGGTATAGACCTTCTGCACCGCCCGGTCGCGGATATGGCAGGTGTTGAGCAGGATCAGATCAGCGCCATCCGGCGTCGCCGTCTCGGCGAAGCCCTGCTCGGCCAGGATGTCCGCCATGCGCTGCCCGTCATAGACGTTCATCTGGCAGCCGAAGGACTTGATGTGGACTGTCTTCATCGCGACGGGTCGGAATCCTCAAACCGTCTCCTTACTCCGGATCGCGATCCGAGGAAATCTTTTGGAGCCTTCGCGGGTGCAGAAGCAATGAGCGAGCCAGACGGCATTGCTTCCACCAACACCTGGCCATATGCTGGCATATGTCTAAGGGAGACATGTCTTGAGCGAAGCACGGGATCCGGCATCGCGGCAGGTCAGGCTGTTCCGGAACAACCGCAGCCAGGCGCTGCGCATCCCGGTCGAATTCGAGCTGCCCGGAGATCGGGCCGTCATCAGCCGTGAGGGCGACCGGCTGATCGTCGAACCCGTGCGACCGAGCATCGGGCTGCTCGCCCTGATCGCGACATGGGATGCGCTGGACGAGAGCTTTCCCGAGATCCACGACCCCCCGATCGTGCCCGAACGCATCTTCTGATGCGCTATCTGCTCGACACCAACATCATCAGCGATCTCATGCGCAATCCGGCCGGGCGCGTCGTCGACCGGCTTCGCCGTGTCGGCGACGGCAATGTCTGCACCAGCATCGTCGTCGCCTGCGAGCTACGCTATGGCTGCGCGAAGAAGGGCTCTGACACATTATCGGCGCGGGTCGACGCCGCGCTGTCCATCATTCCCGTCCTGGCTATGAACCTGCCTGCCGACGCAGCCTACGGCGCGATCAGGGCGAAGCTGGAAGCGGCCGGACGAACGATCGGCCATAACGATCTTCTGATCGCCGCCCATGCCGCCTCGCTCGGTATGGTGCTCGTCACAGGTAACACCGCCGAGTTCGACCGGGTCGAGGGATTGTCGCTCGAAAACTGGCTGGCCTGACGCAAGGCTCAGCTTCGTCCGCCGATCGGCCGTCCGGTCACGACCTCCTGCCGCGCGCGCCGGATCGCGATCTCGGCGAGTCGCGTCGCCTCCTTGCGCGAGGTTTTCCGCCCCATCGCGATCGGCTCCCCCCATGACAGCGTCACGTCGATCGCGCCGGTCGCGAGCATCGCCCTGAGATGCGGCGCGAGCTCGGTGTCGCCATACCAGCCGAGCGCGCTGCGTTCGTCGCGGCCGCCGGCCATGCCGTGGAAACCGGTATAGGTGATCGCCAGCGGATAGACCGGAATGTCGGCGCCCTCGCCTTGCGCCAGCGCCTGATGCGCTGCGCCGAGCAGCGAGGAGCGCAGCGGCAGGATGCGCGTGCCGTCGCCGGTCGTGCCCTCGGCGAAGAGCACGACGGCCTCGCCGGCAGAGATGCGCGAGCCCATCTCGGCGGCGACGTCGGCCGTCGCGGCGCGGCGGGCGCGGTCGATGAAAACCGTGTGCTGCAGCTTGGCCAGGAGCCCGATCACCGGCCATGCGGCGACCTCGCTCTTGGCGACGAAGGCGAGCGGGCGCTGCGCTCCGACGACCGAGATGTCGAGCCAGGACACGTGATTGGCGACGATCAGCCCGCCCGTGCCGGCCGGCGGCGGCGTGCCCGCAATGGTGATGCGCACGCCGAGGCACAGGCAGGTCAGGCGGTGGAACAGGCGCGGGATCGCCGCGGCGGTGGCCGGGCCGAGGCGGATCGCCACCAGCTGGAACGGCAGCAGCGCCAGCGTCGCCAGCGCGAGCGCACCGAGGCGCATGATCGAGCCGGGCCCGAGGCGGTTCAGCATCGGCCTGGACTCATGCGAGATCGAGCCGCATCGTCACCGCGCCGGTCCGGCTGCCGTCGGGCTTGGGGTAGTACTCGCTCCGGCGTCCGACCTCGCGGAAGCCGAGATGGCGGTAGAGCCGCTCGGCCGGAACGTTGCCGTCCTCGACCTCGAGATAGACATGCGCCACGCCCTGCGCCGCGAGCTGGCCGATATGGGCATGGAGCAGCGCCCGACCCAACCCCTCGCCGCGCCGGCCGGGCGAGACCACGACGCTCAGGATCTCGGCCTCGTCGGCGGCCTTGCGCGAGATCACGAAGCCGGCCGCGTGCGGGCTCGCTCCCGTGAAGACGCCGTCGGCCAGCACGGCGGGATCGGCCAGCAGCGCGGCACATTCGCCGGGCTCCCAGCCGCGGGCGAAACCACCCTGATGATGCAGCGCCGCGACGTGGCGTGCCTGCGTCACGTCGAGCCGCGCGGTGCGGGCCGGGGCGAGATCGGGTCTGAGCAGGCGGCGCAACCAGTCCATGGCGCTTGATGGCACAGCCGGCCGCGGGCGCAAGCCCCGTTCGGGATCGGCCTGTCCTTTCGGGATCAGCGCCGCGCCAGGCGGGCGTGGTCCTGCGGCGTGGTCTCGGGCGCCTTGAGGTAGAGCGGGCGCGGCGGCGCCGTATCCGGATCGGCGATCAGCCCGAGCCGCGCCACCCAGGCGATGTCTGGCGCCTTGGCCTCGTCGATGACCAGCGCGTCGAGGCCGATCGCCCAGGCTTCGTTGGCGACGGCGAGCGCCGACGAGCCGACGAGGCTGACCGGCCCCGCGCCAATGGCGCGGGCCGCATCGCGATAGCTAACCTGCCGAAGCGGGACGAGCGAGCGACCCTCGGAGCTCATCACCTGGAACCAGACCTGGCCGTGCCTGGCATCGAGCGCGGCAGCGATGACGCGACCCGGCTCGCGGCCGATCAGCGGGGCGGCGGTGGCGGCGAGCGTGGTGACGCCGACGGCCGGTATCGCGGCCGCGAGCGCGATCGCACGGGCCGCGCTGATGCCGACCCGCAGGCCGGTATAGCTGCCGGGTCCGACCGTGACGGCGACCCGGGTCAGCGAGGCGAAGCCGCCCGGCACGCCGTTCATGACGCGCTCGACCAGCGGCATCAGCGCCTCGGCATGACCGCGCTCCATCGCGAGCTGCTCGACGGCCAGGGCTTGCGCCTCGCCGGCATCGAGCACGCAGGCGGAACAGGCGCCGAGCGCGGTGTCGATCGCGAGGATGCGCATCAGGTCGCCGTCAAACCCGCTCGGGAGAAAGAAAGAGCGCCGTCATCCTGGACAAGCGGCGCAGCCGCGCAGCTCCGGGATCCATCATGGAACTCCGTCGGCGCCCTATGATGGATCCCGGGCCGACCTTCGGTCGCCCAGGATGACGGCGCAGGTTGAACGGACTGCACGGCGAAGACCGCAACGATACTCAGACAGCCTCGACCTCGCGCACATCCGGCAGGAAGTGGCGCAGCAGGTTCTGGATGCCGTGCTTCAGCGTCGCCGTCGAGGACGGGCAACCCGAGCAGGAGCCCTTCATCGCGAGATAGACGGTGCCGTCCCTGAACCCGCGAAAGGTGATGTCGCCGCCATCGCCCGCCACCGCCGGGCGGATGCGGGTCTCGAGCAGGTCCTTGATCGTCTCGACCGTCCGGGCGTCCTCGGGAGCGAAGAACTCGCCCTCCTCGATCACGTCGGCCTGCGAGCCGTCCGAGAGGACCGGCGCGCCGGACATGAAGTGCTCCATGATCGCGCCGAGGATCGCCGGCTTGAGATGGGGCCATTCGCCGTCCGACTTCGTCACGGTGATGAAATCGGAGCCGAGAAAGACGCCGGAGACGCCGTTGACGCCGAACAGGCGCTGGGCCAGCGGCGAACGCTCGGCGGCCTGCGGCTCGCGCAGTTCGAGCGTGCCGTCCGGCATCACGGTGCGGCCGGGCAGGAATTTCAGGGTGGCGGGGTTGGGCGTGGCTTCGGTCTGGATGAACATGGCTGCCTCCGGCGCCGGCGGGTCAAGGCCGCCGTTCCTGCGCGAGATATAGGCGCGTCGCGGAGGCTGCGCCAGCGCGAACGCTCACGCCAGCGCGTCGATCTCCTCGTCGGCGAGATGGCCGGGCACGATCGCGACCGGGATCGGGAAGGTCGCGGCCGATTTGCCGGCGAGCGCGCTGACCATCGGCCCCGGCCCGTCGCGCCCGGCGGCCGCCGCCAGCACCAGGAGCGAGATGTCCTCGTCGGCCTCGATCAGCTTGACGACCTCGTCGGCCTTGTCGCCGGTGCGCACGACCTTCTCGGGCTCGAGACCGGCGAGCGCGCGCACCGCGGCGGCCGCCTCGTCGATCAGCTTCTGCGCCTCGGCCTCGGCCTCGGCCTGCATCACCTCGCCGACGCCGAGCCAGGTCTCGTGCTCGGGCGGCGTGACCACGCCGAGCAGCACGATCGCGGCGCCGACGCGGGCGCAGCGCCGCGCGGCGAAGCGCACCGCCTTGGCGCATTCCTCGCTGTCGTCGACGACCGCGAGGAATTTCGGGCGATGGCCCGATTCATAGGACCGCCGTCGCTTGACCATTTGAAGACCTGTCGCCGCTTCCAGGAGAGACCATGGTGGCCCGCGCCGCAACGTCAGCGCAAGGGCCGCCGCGTCAGCGCCGGACGAAGCCGACGATGTCCTTGACGTCGTTCATGATCGGCGCGGCGATGGCCGCCGCGCGGGCTGCGCCGTCGCCAAGGATCGCGTCGATATGGCTGGTGTCGCCGAGCAGCCGGCGCATCTCGCCGGCGATGGGGGCGAGCTTCGCCACGGCGAGATCGACCAGTGCCGCCTTGAAGCCGGAGAACTGGCCGCCGCCGAACTGCGACAGCACCTGCGCCTTCTGCACGCCTTCGAGCCCGGCATAGATGCCGACAAGGTTCTCGGCCTCCGGCCGGCCTTCCAGCCCCTTCTCCTCCGAGGGCAGCGCCTCGGGATCGGTCTTGGCCTTGCGTACCTTCTGGGCGATGGTCTCGGCATCGTCGGTCAGGTTGATGCGGGAATAGTCGGACGGGTCGGACTTCGACATCTTCTTCGTCCCGTCGCGCAGGCTCATGACGCGCGGCGCCGGCCCCTGCGTCATCGCCTCGGGCAGCGGGAAGAAACCGAGATCGCCGGTGCCGAGCCCCTTGCCGGCGATCGAGCCGGAAAAGTCGTTGTTGAACTTCTGCGCGATGTCGCGGGTCAGTTCGAGATGCTGGGTCTGGTCCTCGCCGACCGGCACATGCGTCGCCTTGTAGAGCAGGATGTCGGCGGCCATCAGCACGGGATAGTCGTAGAGGCCGACCGATGCCGCCTCCTTGTCCTTGCCGGCCTTCTCCTTGAACTGGGTCATGCGGTTGAGCCAGCCGAGCCGGGCGACCGTGTTGAACACCCAGGCGAGCTCGGCATGGCCGGAGACCTGGCTCTGGTTGAAGATGATGCTGCGCCTGGGGTCGACGCCGGCGGCGATATAGGCGGCCGCGACCTCGCGCGTCGCCCGCGTCAGCTCGGCCGGGCCGCCCCAGACGTCGAGCCCTTGCGTGATGGCGTGCATGTCGACGACGCAATAGATGCACTCATGCGTGTCCTGCATCGCGACCCAGTTGGTCAGCGCGCCGAGATAATTGCCGAGATGCAGCGTCGAGGTCGGCTGCATGCCGGAGAAGACGCGCTGGTGAAAGGCCGCCATCGGGGCGCTCCGTCGTCGCGGGCAGAGGAAATCGGGAGGCGGCCTTCTGCGCCAAGCCTGCGCTCAGCGCAAGGTCTGCCGCATTTCAGGGCTTGCCCCTGAACAGGCCGAAGAGCCAGGCGGCGGCGCCATAGGCGCCAAGCCCGGCGGCGCAAAGCGAGGCGAGCGCGCTAAGCCGCATGATGCCGGGTCGCTCCGGAGCCATCGCGCCCGCCAGCGCCGGCTCGACGATGCGCAGCACGGCGAGCATCACCATGCTTGCGGCCGCGATCGCGGCGAGCGGCCTCAGGCTCGACATCTGTGGGCGCCAGGCGCCGTCGCGGATCACGGCGAAGGCCAGGAGCGCCGCCTGCGCCATGAAGGCGAGGCTCGCCGCCAAGGCCGCCAGCCGCGCCGGATTGCCGTCGCCGGGGACGGCGAGTCCGATCAGGATCGCGCTCAGAACCGCGAGCAGTCCCGCCAGCAGTGGCCAGCCCGGAGCGCGGCGGATGAAATAGATCTGGCCGAAGACTTTTGCCACGACCGCGAAGGGCAGGCCGAGCGCGAAGGCTGCGAGCGTCGCTGCCGTGCGGGCGCTGTCGACGGTGTCGAAGCGGCCGTGCTCGAACAGCACCGAGACGATCGGGCGGGCGAGCACGGCGAGCGCGAGCGCGGCGGGAACGGCGAGCGCCAGCCCGAGCACCAGCGCCCGGCCATGCGCGGCGGCGTCCTCCCGCGCCGTAGCCATCTCGGAGAGCACGACCGTGCCCATCGCGACGCCGACGAAGCTCAGCGGCAGCTGGAAGACGCGATCGGCGTAGTAGAGCGCCGCGACCGAGCCGGGTTCGGCGGAGGCGATCTGCGTCGCGACGAGCAGGACGAGTTGCCCGGCCGAGGCCGCGAGCAGGGTCGCGCCGCCAGTGCGCAGGAGCAGGCCCATCTCCGGCGACCACGAGAGCCGCAAGCGGACGGGGCCGAGGCGGCGCAGGCCGACGAGAACGAGCGCCAGATGCGACAGCCCGGTCAGGCTGACGGTGACGCCGAGCCAGGGCGCGGCCAGCGCCGGCTCCGTCTCGCGCAGCATCGCCGCGAGCAGGAAGGCGACGAGCACGGCATTCATCGCCGCCGGCGCCAGTGCCGCCAGAGCGAAGCGCTTCTCGGCATTGAGCAGGGCCGCCAGCATCGCCGCCAGCGTCGTCAGCGCGAGATAGGGCAGCATCAGCCGGGTGTAGAGCGAGGCCAGCGCCAGTGTCTCCGGCTCGCTGGCAAAGCCGCCGGCCAGCCCCAGGACGACCCAGGGCGCGAACAGCTCGCCGAGCCCGACCACGACCAGCAGCAGCAGGCCGAGCCTGCCCGCCGCCTCGCCGGCGAAACGCCGCGCCGCGTCCTCGCCCTGCTCGTCCTTGACCGCGAGATAGAGCGGCACGAAGGGCGCGTTCAGTCCGCCCTCGCCGAGCACGCGCCGGACGAGATTGGGCAGCCTGAGCGCGGCCAGGAAGGCATCCGCGACCGGCCCGGCGCCGAGCAAGCGCGCGATCAGCACGTCGCGGGCGAAGCCGAGCAGGCGGGAGGCGACCGTGGCCGCGCCGACGACGGCGGAATCGCGGGCGAGGCGGGAGGATGGCGACCGAGCCAAAGCCGCATCAGGCCCTGTTTCGCGCAATGACCTCGGCTGCTGTCATCGGTCGATAGGACGAGTCCGGTGCCGCGAAGGCCTGTTTCAGCTTCTGCTTAAGGCGAGCAAGCGCTTCGCGTTCCGCCGCAGTCCCGCCTCCGCGTCTTGCATCATCGCGGTCGCCTGGTGTTGCCGTCTCACGAGACAAGGAAGCCTCCGTCGCTGCCGGTCGAAAATCATCCGTACGACCAAATGCGCCCACCGTCATTGCGAGCGTAAGCGAAGCAATCCAAGGGAACGTCGAGCGCTGCCGCCGCTGGGTTGCTTCGCCGCTGCACTCCTCGCAATGACGGCCGCTCACAGAATGAACCGGCTCAGATCCGCGTTCTTCGCCAGATCGCCGATCCGCGCCTGCACATAGGCCGCGTCGATTGTCACTTCTTCGCCAGAGCGGTCGGGCGCTGTGAACGAGATCTCGTCGAGAATGCGCTCGATCACGGTCTGCAAGCGCCGCGCGCCGATGTTCTCGACCGTCGAGTTCACGTCCACGGCGATGCGCGCGATCGCGTCGATCGCGTCGGGCGTGAAGCTCACCGCGACTTCCTCGGTCGCCATCAACGCCACCGACTGCTTGATCAGGCTGGCCTCGGTCTCGGTCAGAATGCGCTTGAAATCCTCGATGTCGAGCGGGCTGAGCTCGACCCGGATCGGCAGTCGCCCCTGCAATTCCGGCAGCAGGTCGGACGGGCGCGAAACGTGGAAGGCGCCGGACGCGATGAACAGGATGTGGTCGCTCTTGACCGCGCCGTGCTTGGTCGCGACCGTCGTGCCCTCGATCAGCGGCAAGAGATCGCGCTGCACGCCCTCGCGCGAGACGTCGGCCCCGCCCTTGCCCTCTCGGGCGCAGATCTTGTCGATCTCGTCGAGGAAGACGATGCCGTTCTCCTCGACCTCGCGGATTGCGGCCTGCACGATCGCGTCCTGGTCGATCAGCTTGTCGCTCTCCTCGGTCAGCAGCGGGCCATAGGCGTCCCTGACCAGCACGCGCCGCGGCTTGCCCCTCTGGCCGAAGGCCTTTCCGAACATGTCGCCGAGATTGATCGCGCCGATCGAGGCGCCGGGCATGCCGGGCACCTCGAACATCGGCGCGCCCGAACCGCTCCCTGAGGCGATCTCGACCTCGATCTCCTTGTCGTCGAGTTCGTTGGCGCGCAGCTTGCGCCGGAAGGAATCGCGCGTCGCGGACGAAGCCGTCGGGCCGACCAGCGCGTCGAGCACGCGCTCCTCGGCCGCGACATGGGCTTTGGCCTGCACGTCCTTGCGCTTGCTCTCGCGCACCAGCGCGATCGCGACCTCGACGAGATCGCGCACGATCGACTCGACGTCGCGCCCGACATAGCCGACCTCGGTGAACTTGGTGGCCTCGACCTTGAGGAAGGGCGCGTTGGCGAGCTTCGCCAGCCTGCGCGCGATCTCGGTCTTGCCACAGCCGGTCGGCCCGATCATCAGGATGTTCTTGGGCGAGACCTCCTCGCGCAGCGGTCCTTCGAGCTGCTGCCGGCGCCAGCGGTTGCGCAAGGCGATGGCGACGGCGCGCTTGGCGTCGTGCTGGCCGACGATGAAGCGGTCGAGTTCGGAAACGATCTCGCGCGGAGAAAAACTGGTCACTGGCAAAGACCTCTGTCGGCTTTCATCGTCGGGTTCTTCGTCCGGACGGCCTCGCTACCGCTCGCCTTCGCGATGAAGCGGTCGAGCTCGGAAACGATCTCGCGGGGGGAGAAGGAGGTCATGATGAAACGGTGTCCGGGTGAAACTGCATGATGAGCACGTCGTCGTAGCGGCCTTCGAGGCGCGGGATCGGGCGGAAACCGGCTTTGCGATAGGCCGCGACGGCGCGGCCATTGGCCGGATCGGGATCGATCACGATCGTGTCGCGGCCCTCATCGCGCAGCATCGCGACGAAAGCGCGCAGCGCGGCCGACCCGATGCCCTGCGACAACCGCACGCCATCCGCCAGCGACAGGTCGACGCCGACGGCGCCGGCCGGAACCTCGAGCAGCCAGGGATTGTCGTCGGTCCACTGCGGGGTCAGATGCGGAGCGACCTGCCAGACCTGGATATAGCCCTCCGCCGCACCGGCCAGCGTGACGAGGAAGGGGCGGCAACTCGTGTCGCGGCCCTCGACCATGGCGCGGACATTGGCGAGCTCTTCCTCCTGCTCGCCCCACCATTCGCGCCAGTGCGGCCGCGCCATCCACTCGCCCAGCATCGGCAGGTCGGCGAGGGTCACCGGACGGAAGCCGATTTCATCCGGCGTCGGCGCGTTCACGCCGCCTCCAGCGTCTCGATGACGAGAGAATGGTTCGTATAGACGCAGATGTCGCCGGCGATCTTCATCGCCTTGCGCACGATCGCCTCGGGGTCGGCCTCGACGTCGATCAGAGCGCGCGCCGCCGAGAGCGCGTAGTTGCCGCCCGAGCCGATCGCCATGACCGAGCCGTGTTCGCTCGCTTCCGGCTCCAGCACGTCTCCGGTGCCGGAGATCAGCAGCGAGACCTCCCTGTCGGCGACGAGAAGCATCGCTTCCAGCCTTCGCAGATAGCGGTCGGTGCGCCAGTCCTTGGCGAGCTCGACGCAAGCGCGCAGTAGCTGGGTCGGGTACTGTTCCAGCTTGCTCTCCAGCCGCTCGAACAGCGTGAAAGCGTCGGCGGTGGCCCCCGCGAAGCCCGCGATCACCGCGCCCTTGGCGAGGCGGCGCACCTTTTTCGCATTGCCCTTCATGATGGTCTGGCCGAGCGAGACCTGCCCGTCGCCGCCGATCACGACCTTGCCGCCCTTGCGCACCATCAGGATCGTGGTCGCGTGCATGACGGGGGCGTTGCTAGTCTCGGACATGTCGATTCGGTCTCGGATCGGGAAACGGGCCGGAGCCGCCAACATGTTCAGGCTGAGGCCCGGTATCAAGAGCGACCCGGTCAAACGCTGGAATCTGCCCGAGCGCGTCTTCTTCGCCTGCGGCGCCTGCCACATCCTCGCCTACGCCTTTCTGGAGGCCTATCCGGACAGCGGCTTCCGCGCGGTCTGGATCAGGCCGGCGGAGGGCTTCACGGGAAACCACGTTTTCGTCACGGACGGCGAGACGGCTTTCGACTTCCATGGCTATCGCTGTGAGCGGACCCTGATCGCGCACCATTGGTCCAAAGGCCGGCTCTGGTGGCCCGGCTGGGATGGCACGCTCGTGCCGCTGCCGCAGGACGTGCTGATCTCGGAGGCAAGGTCGAAGACCTATGACGGCCTGTGGCTGCGCGAGCCCGGCCAGTTCCTGCATGACGCGATGCCGCGGGCGCAAGCGTTCCTGGCGCGCTTCGGGCCACCGCCGGCCGCTTGACGCCGGCCTCTCCCGTCATGACCGGGCTCCCCCGGCCATCCACGCCTGCCTTCGTCGAGCGCTACGATCAGGATCTGAATGCTCGCCTCAAGCGCAGACATGACAGTGGGGGCCCGATCGCGATGGCCTTCGCCCCGCCCGCCTGCTAAAGCGACGCCAAATCCCGCAGGATACAGAGGCCGTCATGCGTTCGGGCGAAGTGAAACGCCGCACCAACGAGACCGACATTTCGGTGAAGCTCGTGCTCGACGGCACCGGCAAGGCCGAGATCGCGACCGGCGTCGGCTTCTTCGACCACATGCTCGACCTGTTCGCGCGCCATTCGCTGATCGACACCGCCGTCTCGGTGAAGGGCGACACCCATATCGACGACCACCACTCGGTCGAGGATGCCGGCATCGCGCTCGGCGAGGCCTTGAAGCAGGCGCTCGGCGACAAGAAAGGCATCCGCCGCTATGCCGACATCCATCTGCCGATGGACGAGACGCTGACGCGCGTCGCGATAGACGTCTCCGGCCGGCCCTTCCTCGTCTTCCGCACGCAGTTCAAGGCGGAAAAGATCGGAGCCTTCGATACAGAGCTGGTACGCGAGTTCTTCCAGGCCTTCGCGATGAACGCGGGCATCACGCTGCATGTCGAGACGCTCTATGGCGACAACGCCCACCATATCGCCGAAAGCTGCTTCAAGGGGCTGGCGCGGGCCTTGCGCAGCGCCATCGAGGTCGATCCGCGCGAGGGCGGCCGCGTGCCCTCGACCAAGGGCGCGCTCTAGGGAACCGAGGCGATGGCGTTCTACACCGTGATGGTCCCGCCGCCGGGCTCGGGCGGCCCGCGCGAGGAGATCGAGCAGGCGCGGCTGCTGCCCGAGACCTTCGCGTGGTGGGCCCTGCTGCTGAACGGCCTCTGGCTCGTCGGCAAGCGGCTCTGGCTGGCGAGCCTCGTCTTCGCGCTGGTCTGGGGCGGGCTGGTCTATGCGCAGAGCCGTCTCGGCCTTCCCGGCGGCGTGCTCGTCCTGGTCCACTGGACGATCGGACTCTTCCTCGGCTTCGAAGGCCAGAACCTGATCGCCCGCAAGCTCGCTCGCAAGGGCTGGCGCCTGGCCGACGTCGTCGAGGCCCGCGATCTCGCCGAGGCCGAGAGGCGCTTCTTCGAACGGGCGCTGGCGGGCGAGGTCGCGGTGCCGCGGCCGACCTCGCTGCCGGCCGAGCGCCGCCCCGCGGGCGGCCCGCTCCCGGTCATAGGCCTGTTCCCCGAGGCTCAGCGGCGATGAGCCGAAACGTCGCGATCATCGACTACGGCTCGGGCAACCTGCACTCGGCGGCAAAGTCCTTCGAGCGGGCGGCGACCGAATCCGGACTCGGTTCGACCATCCTCGTCACCAGCGATCCGGACGCGGTGCGCCATGCCGACCGGATCGTGCTCCCGGGCGTCGGCGCCTTCGCCGATTGCCGCCGAGGGCTCGACGCCGTGCCCGGCATGGTCGAGGTGCTGGAGGAGGTCGTGCGGGCCAAGGGCCGGCCCTTCCTCGGCATCTGCGTCGGCATGCAGCTCCTGGCCTCGCGCGGCCTCGAATATGTCGTGACGCCCGGGCTCGGCTGGATCGCCGGCGACGTCGCGCTGATCGAACCGACCGACGATGCGCTGAAGATCCCGCATATGGGCTGGAACACCTTGCACAGGCAGGACGACCACCCGCTGCTCGACGGCATCGAACTCGGACCGCAGGGCCTGAACGCCTATTTCGTCCATTCCTATGCGCTCGTGCCGGAAAACCCGCGAGATGCGCTGGCGCTGACCGACCATGGCGGGCCGGTCACGGCGATGGTCGCGCGCGACAACATCGCCGGCACGCAGTTCCACCCGGAGAAGAGCCAGACGCTCGGCCTGAAGCTGATCGCGAATTTTCTGGGCTGGTCGCCGTGATCCTGTTCCCCGCGATCGACCTGAAGAACGGCCAGTGCGTGCGCCTGAAGCAGGGCGACATGGACCGGGCGACCGTATTCAACGACGATCCCGCCGCGCAGGCCGCAGCCTTCGAGGCGCAGGGCTTCTGCTGGCTGCACGTCGTCGATCTCGACGGCGCCTTCGCCGGCAAGCCGATGAACGCAGGCGCGGTCGAGGCGATCCTGGCCCGCGTCGCGTTTCCGGTGCAGCTCGGCGGCGGCATCCGCGACATGGCGACCATCGAGGGCTGGCTTAAGAAGGGCGTCGCGCGTGTCATCATCGGCACGGCGGCGGTGCGCGATCCGGGCTTCGTGCGCGCGGCGGCGAAGGCCTTTCCCGGACAAGTCGCGGTCGGCATCGATGCGCGCGACGGCTTCGTGGCGGTCGAGGGCTGGGCCGAGACCTCGGCGCTGGCCGCCGACGATCTCGGCCGGCGCTTCGAGGATGCCGGCGTCGCCGCGATCGTCTACACCGACATCGCCCGCGACGGCATGCTCCAGGGCGTCAACTGGGACGGCACGATCGCGCTGGCCCAAGTGCTGACGATCCCGGTGATCGCGTCGGGCGGTCTCGCCTCGATGGCCGATATCGAGCGCCTCTGCGCGCCCGACGCCGCGATCCTGGAGGGCGCGATCACGGGGCGCGCACTTTATGACGGCCGGATCGATCCGGGCGCGGCATTGGCGCGGCTGGCCGGCGCGAGAGCTGACGCGTGACGCCGGATCGGCTATATTCGCCCGCATGAGCGTGTTCGAGCTGCCCAAGAAGCCGCCTGCGACGGCTGATCTCTATCAGCGGGATTTCTACTCCTGGGCGTTGCAGCAGGCCGCGCTGGTGCGCGACGGTCGTTTCGACGCGATCGATCGCGACAACGTCGTCGAGGAGCTGGAGAGCTTGGGTCGCGAGCAGTTCACCGCCTTGGTCAGCGCGTTGCGCGTCTTGATGATGCACATGCTCAAATGGGATTTTCAGCCGGAGAAGCGCAGCCGAAGTTGGCTGACCACGATCGTCACGCAGCGCGACGAATTCGGTGACCGCCTGATGGACAACCCCGGACTCAAGCCTCGTCTCGGAGAAGCGATCGAGCGCGCTTACGCGCGGGCTCGCCGTGAAGCGGCGGCCGAAACCGGCCTCGAGATCAACGTCTTTCCGGTCGAGTGTCCCTATACCGAGCAAGATCTGACGACGCGCCCCTTCGATCTCGATCCCGCATGACCCTGAAGACCCGCATCATCCCCTGTCTCGACGTCAAGGACGGCCGGGTCGTCAAGGGCGTCAACTTCGTCGATCTGGTCGATGCCGGCGATCCTGTCGAGGCGGCGAAGGCCTATGACGCGGCCGGCGCCGACGAGCTCTGCTTCCTCGACATCACGGCAAGCCACGAGGATCGCGGCATCCTGTTCGACGTGGTTACGCGCACGGCGGAAGCCTGCTTCATGCCGCTGACGGTTGGCGGCGGGGTGCGCAGCGTCGAGGACATCCGCAAGCTGCTGCTGGCAGGGGCCGACAAGGCCTCGATCATGACGGCCGCCGTTCATCGCCGCGACTTCGTGCGCGAGGCGGCGGAAAAATTCGGGGCGCAATGCATCGTCGTCGCGATCGACGCCAAGCAGGTCGCAGCAGGGCGCTGGGAGGTTTTCACCCATGGCGGGCGCAACCCCACCGGCCTCGACGCGATCGCCTATGCGCGCGAGGTCGCGAGCCTGGGCGCCGGCGAGATCCTGCTGACCTCGATGGATCGCGACGGGGCGAAAACCGGCTTCGACCTCGACCTGACCAGGCGCGTCGCCGATGCGGTCTCGATTCCGGTGGTGGCATCCGGCGGTGTCGGCACCCTCGATCATCTCGTCGACGGCGTCCGCGAGGGCCACGCCTCGGCCGTGCTCGCCGCCTCGATCTTCCATTTCGGCACCTACACGATCCCGCAGGCCAAGGCGCATATGGCGCAGGCCGGGCTCAGGATGCGGCTGGACTGAGATGGGCGCCGCGCTGTCCAACCGTCACTCCGGGGCGTGCCGCAGGCGCGAACCCGGAATGACAAGGTAAGATGATGACCTTCACTCTCGCCGATCTCGAAGCCCGCATCCTCGAGCGCGCCGCGGCGTCGCCCGAGGAATCATGGACCGCCAGGCTTCTCGCCGCCGGTCCGGAGCGCTGCGCCAAGAAGCTTGGTGAGGAGGCTGTCGAGGCCGTGATCGCGGCCGTGAAGGGCGATCGCGACGAGCTGATCGCCGAGAGCGCCGATCTGCTCTATCATCTTTTGGTCGTGCTCAAGTCGCGCGATGTTGCATTGCAAGACGTGTTGAGCCAGCTTGAGGCTCGCACCGCGCGCTCCGGTCTGGTGGAGAAGGCGGCGCGGCCCCGTTGAAGACGAGGCCATCTTCCGAAGACGAGGTAAGTCTGCGTTGAACCTCGAAGCCTGGACTGCGGGTCGCCTCATGGACCAGCGCGTCATTCCCTCGCCGGCCGATCCCGATCTGGTTTCGCCCTACCGGAGCTTCACCCGCGACGAGTGGGCGCATTTGCGCGCCGATACGCCGCTGACGCTCTCGGTCGACGACCTGACCAAGCTGCAATCGATCAACGACCCGATCTCGCTCGACGAGATCGTCGCGATCTACCTGCCGCTGTCGCGCCTGCTCTCGCTCTATGTCGCCGCGACGCAGGGGCTGTTCAAGGCGACGCAGCGCTTCCTGATGGCCGAGGCCGAGGTCAAGGTACCCTACATCATCGGGGTCGCCGGCTCGGTCGCTGTCGGCAAGTCGACCACGGCGCGCGTGCTGAAAGCCCTGCTCTCGCGCTGGCCGAACACGCCCAAGGTCGAGCTCGTCACCACCGACGGCTTCCTCCTGCCGAACGCGGAGCTCGAGCGGCGCGGCCTGATGCAGCGCAAGGGCTTTCCGGAGAGCTATGACGGCTCGGCGATCCTGCGCTTTCTCTCCGAGGTCAAGGCCGGCAAGAAGGCCGTGACCGCGCCGGTCTACTCGCACCTCGTCTACGACGTCGTGCCCGGCGGGCAGGTCACGGTCGAGCGCCCGGACATCCTGATCCTCGAAGGACTCAACGTGCTGCAGCCGAGCCGGATGCCGAAGGACGGCACGGCGATCCCCTTCGTCTCGGATTATTTCGACTTCTCGGTCTATCTCGACGCCGACGAGAACGACCTGCACCGCTGGTACGTCAACCGCTTCATGACGCTGCGTCAGACCGCCTTCCGCGACCCGCGCTCCTTCTTCCGCAAATATGCCGAGATCGGCGAGGAGGAGGCGCTCTCGATCGCAGAGACGCTCTGGACCGGGATCAACCTGCCAAACCTGCAGGAGAACATCCTGCCGACGCGCCAGCGCGCCAGCCTGATCCTGACCAAGGGCGCGAGCCATCGCATCCAGCAGGTTGCGCTGCGGCGATTGTAATGGAGGCGCTTGCCTCGCTCGCCGGGATGGCGGGCGCGGCCTTCGTCGCCGCGACACTGCTGCCGGCCCAGTCGGAAGCCGTCTTCGTCGGCCTGCTCGCGGCGAAGACCGTCGATCCGCTCGCGCTCTTCCTGGTCGCCAGCATCGCCAACACGGCGGGTTCCGTGGTGAACTGGTGGCTCGGCCGGCTCGTCGCGCGCCATGGCGTCGAGCACCTGCCGGCGCGGCTGCGGCCCGATCCGGCGAAGCTCGCCCGGGTGCAGGGCTGGTTCGAGCGCTATGGCTGGCCGTCGCTGCTGTTCGCGTGGGTGCCGATCGGCGGCGATCCGCTGACCTTCGTCGCCGGCACGCTGGACTATCCGCTCGGGCGCTTCGTCCTGCTCGTTTTCGCCGGCAAGGCGGCACGCTACGCCGCGCTCTGGGCCGGCTGGGCGGCCCTCGCCTGACGCCCAGGCCGAACGGACTAGGCCGTTTGCCTCGGCTTCCGGCATGGCGCCGGTAACGCTATCGACAGCGCCGCGAGCGATCGTGCCATGAGATGGCGGGGTTTGCGCAAAGCCGATGCGCGGGTTACCAGCAGGCACCCCTCACAGGAGAGTTACATGAGCATCCAGCGCATCGGCATCGGCCCCCGCATGTCCAAGGCCGTCGTCCATGGCGACACGGTCTATCTGGCCGGACAGGTCGCCGACAAGGCGGCGGGCAAGAGCGTCGCCGAGCAGACCGCCGACATCCTCGGCATCATCGACGGGCTCCTCGCCGATGCCGGCACCGACAAGTCCAAGCTGCTGATGGTCAACATCTGGCTCTCCGACATCTCGACTTTCGCCGAGATGAACGGCGTCTGGGACAAATGGGTGATCGCCGGATCGACGCCCGGCCGTGCCACGGTCGAGGCGAAGCTGGCCGCGCCGCAGTTCACGGTCGAGATCGCCGTCATCGCGGCGAAGTGACGGCAAGGCGGGCACGGGCAAGGCGGGCGCGGGCAAGACGGTGACACGACCGGGCGATCTGGCGGGGATCCTGGCGCAGGTGGCGCAGCGGCACGGCGTGCCGCCTGCGGCGCTCATCGCCATGATGTCCGACATCGTCCGGCGACCGCCGCCGGCGATGCCGCTGGCGCTCGAGACGCTGGCGGGGCGCAAGGCCGACGACTTCCTGGCCCTGCGCGCCCGGCTCGGCGCCGCTTCCGCCGATGAGGCCGAACGGCGCTTCCGCGCGGCGGTCGCGGCCGCGCTCGAAGCCGGCCGCTTCGGCGAGATCGACAAGGCGTTGGCGCAGCGCGAGCTCACCCTGCTCGGCAATCTCACCGATCTCGCGGCGCTGCCGCCCGAGCGCCGGCGCGCCGCCGGCGAATCGCGGGCCGACCGCGCGGCGACGAGCCTGCTCAACGCCGCGCCGGAAGCCTATCGCGAGGCGGCGCAGCGTTATGGCGAGGCCTCGGCACTGATCGGGTTCGCGGACCTGCCGCGCAGCCGCGAACTCGCGGTCGCGCAGGTCGGCACGCTGGTGCGGATCGGCGCGGAATTCGGCGGCCGCGACGGGCTCGAGGCCGCGATCGCCCATGCCCGCCGCCTGCTCGAGGGTCTCGACGGGCTGGTCGAGCCCGTCGCCTTCGCCGCGGCGCAGGCGGCTCTGGCCGAAGCGCTAGAGGCATTGGCGGATCTGTCCGGCGACGCCGGCATGCGGGCCGAGGCGCTCGCCGCCTGCCGCGCCGGACTCGACGACCTGCGCCGGAACGAGGCACCGGCGCTGTGGCGCGGGCTGCAGGCCAGGCTCGGCGGGCTGGCGCTGGCGCTTGGTGCCGCGCGCGGCGACGAGGGCCTGCTCGACGAGGCTGTGGCGGCACTGGCCGCCGCGCTGGCCGCCTGGGACCGCAATCGCGACGGGCCGGGCTGGGTCGAACTCGAACACCATATCGCCCGCGCCCGCGCCCTGCTCGGCAACCGGCGCAGCGACCTCGCTCTGCTGGAGCGCGCCTTCAACAGCTTCAACCGGATCGCGGCAACGGTCGAGCGCGCCCGCGAGCCGTTGCGCTGGGCGGCGCTCCAGGACGACATGGGCGGCGTGCTCGCCGCGATGGGCGAGCGCTACAGCGAGCCGGTGGTGCTGGAGGAGGCCGTCGCCGCCTTCGGTGCCGCGCTCGAGGAGCGGCGGCGCGAGACGCAGCCGCTGCTCTGGGCGACGAGTTCGGCGAACCAGGCTTTTGCGACGATGCGGCTGGCCGAGCGGCAGCGCGACCCGGCGCTGGCGCAAAAAGCACTGGCTCAGATCGTGACGGCGGTCGAGGCGCTGCGGGGCGCGGGTTTCTCCGCCAATGCCGCCGAATTCGAGAAGAAGCTCGTCGCCGCCGCGGCACTGGCCGAGAAACTGCGCAAGCGCTAATGCGTCAGGCGGCCTTGCGCCAGGCGGCCAGCCGCTCCAGCGCCGAATCCAGCGTCGCATCGTGCTTGGCGAAGCAGAAGCGGACGACGGTCCTGACGGCGCCCTCGGCATAGAACGCGCTGACGGGAATCGCCGCGACACCGTTCAGCGTCACCAGCCGCTGGCAGAAGGCGACGTCGTCGGCCTCGCCCAGCGGCGCGATGTCGACATTGAGGAAATAGGTACCGACGCTCGGCAGCACGCTGAAGCCGAGATCGCCGAGACCGCCGGCGAAGCGGTCGCGCGAGCGCTGGAAATCGGCGCGCATCCCCTCGAAATAGCCGTCCTCCTTGCCCAAGCCATAGGCGACCGCGGCCTGCAGGTTCGGCGGCGTGGTGAAGGTGATGTATTGATGCGCCTTGGCCAGTACCTTCATCAGGGCCGGCGCCGCCATCACCAGCCCGACCTTCCAGCCGGTCAACGAGAAAATCTTGCCGGCCGAGGAGATCTTCACCGTGCGCTCGCGCATGCCTGGGCGGCTCATCATCGGGACATGGCGCCGTCCGTCGAAGACGACATGCTCCCAGACCTCGTCGCAGAGCGCGATCGCGTCATGCTTGACGCAGAACGAGGCCAGCAGGTCGAGATCGGCGTCGCTGAAGATCGTCGCGGTCGGGTTCAGCGGATTGTTGAACAGCACCACCTTCGTCTTCGGCGAGAAGGCCTGCGCCAGCGCGGCTTCGCTCAGCCCGAAGGCCGGCGGCGTCAGCGTCACGAATTTCGGGATGCCGCCGGCGCGCCGGACCAGCGGCACATAGGCGTCGTACATCGGCTCGAACAGCACGACCTCGTCGCCCGGCGAGACCAGCGCCATCAGCGCGCCGGCGATCGCCTCGGTCGCGCCCGAGGTCACCATGATCTCGCTGTCGGGATCGAGATCGAGGCCCTGCCAATGCCTGAAATGCGCAGCGGTCGCCTGACGCAGCTCGGGCAGGCCCATCATCGGGGGATACTGGTTCCAGCCGGAGATCACAGCCTCGGCCGCCTTGCGCCGGACATCCTCCGGACCCGGATCGTCCGGGAAACCCTGGCCGAGATTGACCGCGCCGGTTTCTCGCGCCAGCCGCGACATCACCTCGAAGACGCTGGTGGAAAGGGCGGAGAAGATCGGATTCATCGCGGCCGTCTTTAGGAAAGCAGGCGCGGCGTCTACCACGCGCCAGCGCCACGCGCATCCGGCAAAAACGCCGTCAGGTCGTGTCAGGAGTATCGAATGATGAATGTTGACATTCATCATCAATCAAGGCCTAGTGCCGCCAGCCGGTTCACGACGGGCTGCCCGCGTCGGCTTCGCCCCTTTGACGTCGCGGGACATCGGCGTGAACCGGTGACATTTTTTGCGCACGGCCGGCTCGCGCTTTCCTGCCGATTGCGCCGCCTCGCGGCCGATCCTAAGCAGGATCGGATGTCCGCCCCCACCGTCCCCGCCGTGATGATCCTCGGCACCGGCTCCAATGTCGGCAAGTCGCTGATCGTCGCCGGCTTGTGCCGGCTCTTCGCCGATCGCGGGCTCCGCGTCCGCCCGTTCAAGCCGCAGAACATGTCGAACAACGCCGCCGCGACCGAAGGCGGCGAAATCGGACGGGCCCAGGCGCTGCAGGCGCGCGCGGCGCGCGTCGCTCCGCATGTCGACATGAACCCGGTGCTGCTCAAGCCCGAGAGCGAGACCGGCAGCCAGATCATCCTGCAGGGCCGCGTCGCCGGCCATCTCGGCACCGGCGACTACCAGCGCCGCGGCGACTTCCTGCCCAGGGTCCTGGAGAGCTTCTCGCGCCTTGGCAGCGCGGCCGATCTCGTCATCGTCGAGGGCGCGGGCTCGCCGGCCGAAACCAATCTGCGCGCCCGCGACATCGCCAATCTCGGCTTCGCCCGGGCGGCCGGCGTGCCGGCGATCCTGGTCGGCGACATCGACCGCGGCGGCGTCATCGCCAGTCTCGTCGGCAGCCATGCCGTGCTCGACGCGGCCGACAGGGCGATGATCCGGGGCTTCGCGATCAACCGTTTCCGCGGCGATCCGCACCTGTTCCGGCCCGGCGTCGAGACGATCACGGCCGCGACCGGCTGGCCCTGCCTCGGCGTCGTGCCGTGGTTTGCCGACGCGGCGAAGCTGCCGGCCGAGGACGGGCTCGACCTGCGCGAGGGCGCAAGACGGCCCGGCGCGCGCCTGAAGGTCGCCGTGCCCGTGCTGCCCGGCATCGCCAATTTCGACGATCTCGACCCGTTCAAGCAGGAGAGCGACGTCGATCTCGCCCTCATAGCGCGCGGACAGCCGCTGCCGGGCGACGCCGATCTCGTCATCCTGCCCGGCTCGAAGACGACGCTGCGTGATCTCGCCGTTTTGCGCATCGAAGGCTGGGACATCGACCTCCTGGCGCATCGCCGGCGCGGCGGCCACGTGCTCGGCCTGTGCGGCGGATACCAGATGCTCGGCCGCGTGGTGCGCGACCCGCTCGGGCTCGAAGGGCCGCCCGGCGAAGCGCCGGGCCTCGGCCTGCTCGACGTCGAGACCGTGCTCGACCGCGACAAGACGGTGCGCGAGGTCGCGATCAGCCATCATCCCAGCGGCTCGACCGGCCGCGCCTACGAAATCCATCTCGGCCGGACCGAGGGCGTAGACACTGCGCGCGCGCGCTTCGCGGTCGGCGGGCGCAGCGACGGGGCCGCGAGCCCGGACGGGCGCGTCGTCGGCACCTATCTCCACGGCCTGTTCGCGGCGGATGCGGTGCGGGCCGCCTGCCTTGCGGACTACGGCGCCGGAACGACAACGCTCGCCTATGGCGCCAGCGTCGAAACCGCGCTCGACGACCTCGCCGCCCATCTCGGCCGGCATCTCGATGTCGATGCGTTGTACCGTCTGGCGAAATCCCGCCTCACGACCGGGCCGGCTCCAGTCCGATGACAGAGGCCGATCGCATCGTTTTCGGCTAAAGTCTTTTTCGATCATGTGGTTGACGAATGACGAAATTCGTCATAGCTGCCTATTCGGGCGTCAGATCAGCACGCAGTATACAGGAATCGCCCTGTTGAGCACTCTCGAGCGCGATACCAGGCAGGATATCGTCGACGCCGCCGAGCGTTTCTTCCGCGACATCGGCTATCAGAAGACGACCGTCGCCGATATCGCCAAATCCCTGCGGATGAGCCCCGCCAACGTCTATCGCTTCTTCGACTCGAAGAAGGCGATCAACGAGGCCGTGCTGGCCCGCTACAAGGGCGAGCTCGAGACCGTGCTCGCCGCGATCGCCGCCGAGCCGCGGCCGGCCGCCGAGCGGCTGCGCGAGATGCTGCTCGCTTCCCACCGCGTGAACCAGGCCCGCTTCGCCGATCAGGCACGCATGCAGGAGATGGTCTGCGCCGCGATGGAGGAGAGCTGGGATGCGATCCTCGGCCATATCGCCCGCTTCGACGCGCTGCATGGCAAGGTGGTGGCCGAGGGCATCGCCGCCGGCGAGTTCCGCGCATTCGACCCGATCGAGGCGACGCGCCTGATCCGCACCGCGATGATCCGCTTCCACCATCCGCTGCTGATGGCGCAATGCGCCCGCATCCCGAGCCCGGAGGTCGAGGCGATGGTCGATTTCGTGCTCGCCGGGCTCTCCGCGCCGCGACCGGCGCGTTGACAAGGCCGCCCGCGGGCGGGATACCCCCGGCAGCCATGGCCTCCGTCTCGAAACAGGATTTCAAGAAGACCGCCGTCGTCGCCCACGATCTGGTGATGACGGCGCTGGCGATCTGTCTCGTCTTCGTCATCCGCTTCGAGGGCTGGCAGCTCGACGAGCATCTGCGCCGCCTGCCGGGGACGCTGCCCCTGTTCGTGCTCTATGCCGGGCTGGTCTACTGGTTCTTCTCGCTCTACCGCTCGAAATGGCGCTTCGCCTCGCTGCCGGACCTGTCGAACATCGTCAAGGCGGTTTCGATCCTGACCGTCAGCCTGCTGGTGATCGACTATGTGCTGGTCTCGCCCTCCCTCTATGGCGGCTTCTTCTTCGGCAAGATCACCATCGCGCTGTACTGGCTGGTGCAGAGCGCACTGCTCGGCGGGCCGCGCCTGGCCTATCGCTATTTCAAATATGCCCGCTCCAAGCACCAGGCCCAGAAGGGCGCGGCGCTGCCGGCGCTGCTGCTCGGCCGCGGCGTCGAGGTCGAGATGGCGATCCGCGCCATGGAGACCGGCGCGATGGGCAACCAGCGCCCGACCGGCATCCTGTCGCCGCGCGCCGACGATCTCGGCCAGTCGATCCGCGGCGTGCCGGTGCTCGGCCTGCTCGGCCAGATCGAGGCGATCGCGCTCGATGCGGCCGAGCGCGGCGAGGCCTTCCGCCGGATCATCGCGACACCGAGCGCCTTGTCGCCCGAAGCCGAGCCGGAGACATGGCTCGCCCGCACCCGCAAGCTCGCTTTGCCGATTTCGCGCATCGACTCGCGCGGCGAGGGCGCGCGCGACACCGAGGTGGCGCCGCTCGAGATCGAGGACCTGCTCGTCCGGCCGACGGTCGCGATCGACCGCGACCGGCTCGCCGGCTTCCTCGCCGGCAAGCGCGTCATCGTGACGGGCGGCGGCGGCTCGATCGGCTCGGAGATCTGCATGCGCTGCGCCGCCTTCGGCGCCGACGAGATCCTGATCGTCGAGAGTTCCGAGCCGGCACTGTTCCAGATCACCGAGGCGCTTGCGGCGCAGGAGCACGAGGCCAAAATCGCGGGCGCGCTGGCCGATGTCCGCGACCGGGCCCGGATCAGCTCGCTCTTCGCCGATTTCGCCCCGGACATCGTGATCCACGCCGCGGCGCTGAAGCACGTGCCCTATCTCGAGGCCGACTGGGCCGAGGGCGTCAAGACCAACATCTTCGGCTCGGTCAACGTCACCGACGCGGCGATCTCGGCCGGCGCCAAGACCTTCGTGCTGATCTCGACCGACAAGGCGATCGAGCCGGTCTCGATGCTGGGCGCGACCAAGCGCTTCGCCGAAATGTACGCCCAGTCGCGCGACGCCGAATTCGTCGCGGCAGCCGCCGGCATGCGCCTCGTCGCGGTGCGCTTCGGCAATGTGCTGGGGTCGGTCGGCTCGGTGGTGCCGAAGTTCAAGGCGCAGATCGAGCGCGGCGGGCCGGTCACCGTGACCAGCCCGGAGATGATCCGCTACTTCATGACGATCCGCGAGGCCTGCGACCTCGTGCTGACCGCCGCCTCCCATGCGCGGCCGGACGAGCCGGAGGCCGAGCGCGCGGCGGTCTACATCCTGAAGATGGGCCAGCCCATGAAGATCATGGACCTGGCCGAACGGATGATCCGCCTCGCCGGCTACGAGCCCGGCACCGATATCGAGATCAAGGTCACCGGCGTCAGGCCCGGCGAGCGGATGAACGAGATCCTGTTCGCCAAGGACGAGCCCAAGGCCGAGACCGGGCTCGACGGCGTGATGGCGGCCAAACCGATCTTCGCCGGCCGCGCCAAGCTGCAAGGCTGGCTCGCCCGGCTCGAAGCCGGGATCAGGGCCGAGGACCGGCTCGCGATCGAGGCCGTGCTCGACGAGGCGATCCCGGACTTCAGGAGCCGCCAGAAGCCAGACGCGCCAGCGCAGCCCGCGTCGCGACCGGCGGCCGCCATCCGGCCCTGACCAGATCGCGCGGCGCCGCGACCAGGCTGCCGGCGAGCTTGCCGAAGGCGTCGCCCTTGCCGGCGAGGCGCGCCGCCGCGGCGAGCCAGCCGCCAGGAATCGGCACGAGGCCGGGGCCGCGCCCGAGGCCCGCGCGCAGGGCCGCGACGATCTCCGCCACGCCCAGCGGCTCGGGGTCCGCCACGATATAGCTGCGACGCGGCGGGCAGGCGGGCGTCAGCGCGAAGCGGATCGCCTCGGCGAGGTTCTCGACCGCCAGCAGCGAGCGCGGGGCGCGCAGACCGCCGAGCGGCAGTGGAACGGGCAGGCGGGCGAGCTTCAGGAGCGCTGCCATATTGGCCTTGACGCCCGGCCCGTAGATCAGGACGGGCCGTAGCGCGACCCAGTCGAGATCGAGCGCGGCCAGCCTCTGCTCGGCTGCGAGCTTCGAGCGACCGTAGGCATCGCCAGGCGCCGGCGTGTCGTCGTCGGACAGAGGCGGCCCGTCGAAAGCGCCCGTCAGCGCCTTTACCGACGAGAGGTAGACGAAGCGGCCGACCCCCACTCGACGCGCGGCTCGCGCCAGTTCGAGCGTCGCATCGGCATTGATCCGGCGATACAGCGCCTCGTCGAGGCCCGGCCCGGCATGGGCGAGACCGGCCATGTGGACGACGTGATCGACGCCCTCGAGCGCCGCGCTCCAGTCGAAGGGCTCTGCGAGGTCGCCGGTCACGACCGTCTCGATGCCGTCCTCGGCGGCTGCATCGCGCCGCCGGGCGATGCGCAGGCGATAGCCGGCCTGTCGCAGCGCTGCGACGACATGCGGGCCGACGAAGCCGCTGGCGCCGGTGACGAGGATGCGCGGCTCAGCCATGGCCCGGCCTCGGGCGCGAGAAGGCCCGCATGAGGAGGGCGGTCAGAATCGCGGCGACCGCGAGGCAGCCGAGCTGCAGCCAGATCGACGAGGTCAGCGCGGCGACCAGAGCGAGCCCGGCCAGTACGATATTGAGCGCAGCGATCCGGCCGACGACGCCGACGACGCTGAAGCCGTTCACAGTCGCCTGCTGGTAGACATGCGAGCGATGCGCCTCCCAGACCCGTTCGCGGCGTGCCAGCCGGCGCAGCAGCGTCACCGTCGCGTCGGCCAGATGATAGAGCGGCAGGATCAGCGCCGCTGTCAGGGCGCCGGTGCCGGCGAGACGATAGAGCAGCCAGGCGCCCAGCAGGCCGATCGGCAGCGAGCCGACATCGCCGAGGAAGAGTTTCGCCACCGGCCGGTTGAAGGGGGCGAAACCGAGCAATCCGCCACATAGCGCCGCCGCGAGCCAGCCGGCGCCCGGATCGACCAGTCCGACCTGTCCCGCGATCACCAGCGCGCCGGCGAGCGGCACGAAGCCGGCGACGGTGATCCAGTCGAGCCCGTCCATGAAATTGGTCAGGTTGACGAACCAGATGCCGGCGAGGAGCGCCAGCGCCCGCTCGACCCAGAGCGGCATCAGGCCGGGAAACAGGCGCAGCTCCGGCGCGGCGAAGGCGAGCACGGCGCCGACGCAGAGCGCCTGCAGCACCAGCCGCAGGCCGGCCGGCAGCGGCGCGATGTCGTCCCAAGCGCCGACGGCGGCGAGCGCCAGCGTCGCGGCGCAGACGATGGCCGTCTCCCGCACCGGCGAGCCGGCGAGCCAGAGCGCGACGAACAGCGCGGCGAAGGCTCCTGCGAGCACGGCAATGCCGCCGCCCTGCGGCACCGGCACGCGATGGCTCGAGCGCGCATTCGGCCGCGCCAGCGCATAGCGCAGCAGCAGCGGGCGCAGCAGCACGCAGAGCGCGGCCGAAATCAGCGCCGCGGCGAGCGCGATCGAGACGGGAGCGAGGAGACCGGTCAAAGCCGCGGCACCATAGGCAAATCGGCTGGAAGCGCCAGCCCCGGCTCAGCCCCGCGCCGCCTGGCATTGCCGGGCGACGATCCCCAGCGCCGTGATGATCAGCCGGGCGAAGGTCCGAGCCCCGAGTTCGTCGACGTCGCGCTCGGGCATGAACTCGACGAAGTTGATCGCGACGATGCGCCCGCGAGCCGCCGCAGCGCGCAGCAGGTCGACGCCCTGCCAATAGGACAGGCCGCCCGGCGCCCGGCCGATCACACCGGGAATGAGCGAGGGGTCGAAGGCGTCGGCATCGATGCAGATCGCGATGTCGCCGCCGGCGGGCAGGCCCGCCAGCGCCGCCTCGACGCCGTGGCGATGCAGGGCCTCGGCCGTGACGAACGCGACGCCGGCGGCCAGCGCGGCCTCATAGTCGGAGGTCGCGGCCGAGCCGATGCCGCGGGCGCCGACCTGCACGATCTTGCCGACATGACCCATCTCGGAGGCGCGCCGCATGGTCGAGGACAGGCCGAGCCGCTCGCCCATATGCGCGTCGCGCCAGTCGATATGTGCGTCGAGCTGCAGGATGGAGAGATTCGTGGATGTCGCGCCGAGCCCTTCGAGCATCGGGATCGGCACGGAATCGTCGCCGCCGAGGACGAACGGCACCGCGCCGTGGTCCCGGATGGCCGCGACCGCCGCGCGGATGCGCTCGCGATTGGCCGCGAAGTCGCCGTCGTCATAGGGCAGGTCGCCGCAATCGACCGCCTTCAGCGCGGGCGAGGGAAAGACAGGGCCGCCGCTGTCGAAATCATGCCGGTCGACATTGGCGGTGAGCGGGGCCGTCGCCTTGCGCAGGGCCGCCGGCGCGTTGCGGCAATAGGGGCCGACCGCGGCATAGGGCGTCGCACCGGGCGCGCCGATGATCGCGATCGGGGCCTCGAGCCGGGCGAGATCGTCGCAAGGCGCGAGGCCGAGGAAGGTCTTTGCCGTCGGTGCGCCGTAGAGGGCGCCGAGGTCGGGAGATGCCGTCATGTCGTGTCCTTTCGGAAAGCGTGCCGAGCATGGACGCGATCGGCCCTTGAAACGACCGGCACAAAGAGTGAACATGAGCAGATGGCACTTTCGATCCCCGCTCTGAATCCGCCGCCGGCCCGGCCGGACGTCACCCGTACCGTCTGCCGCGGCGCCGGACGGCACCTGCGCGAGCGCGGCTACGCGATCGTCAAGGAGATGACCTTCGGCAATGGCCGGCGCGGCGACATCGTCGCGCTGTCGCCATCCGGAGAAATCCTGGTGGTCGAGGTCAAGTCGGGGATCGAGGACTATCGCGTCGATGGCAAATGGCCGGACTACCGCGACTATTGCGACGGCTTCCTCTTCGCCGTCGCGCCGGAATTCCCGCGCGAAATCCTGCCCGACGATGTCGGGCTGATCGTCGCCGATGCCTGGGGCGGGGAACTGCTGCGCGAACCGCCGCGTCATCCGCTCAGCGGCGGGCGGCGAAAGATGCTGACGATCGCATTCGCGAAGCTCGCCGCGACGCGTCTGGCGCTGCTCGACGATCCGGGTTTCTAGAGGATCGGGCCGAATATCCTATTCAGTCCGATTCTCTAGATTGTTGATTTTGCATCGGCTTTTCCGAAAACCGCATTCCACTTCTCGGGCCGATGCTCTAGCGCGGCGCGCGTTTCGCCAGGATCCGCTGCAAGGTGCGCCGGTGCATGCCGAGCCGGCGCGCCGTTTCCGAGACGTTGCGGCTGCACAGTTCGTAGACGCGCTGGATGTGCTCCCAGCGGACCCGGTCGGCCGACATCGGGTTTTCGGGTGGCATCGGGCGGGCGTCGCGGCCGGCGGCGAGCGCCGAATGGATTTCGTCGGCGTCGGCCGGCTTGGCGAGGAAATCGAAGGCGCCGAGCTTCACCGCGCTGACCGCGGTCGCGATGTTGCCGTAGCCGGTCAGAACGACACCGCGCGCCTCGGGGCGCCGTTCCTTGAGGCGGGCGATGACGTCGAGCCCGTTGCCGTCGCCGAGACGCAGGTCGATCACCGCGAAGGCGGGTGCGGCCTCCTCCACGGCGGCGAGCCCGGCCGAGACGCTGTCGGCGGTGCGCACCGCATAGCCGCGGCCTTCCATGGCGCGGGCGAGCCGGGTCAGAAACGGCTTGTCGTCGTCGACCAGCAGCAGCGACATGTCGGCGGCCGCTGCCGCAGGGGCCGTTTCGGCCGAAAGCTCTGGCATCGTCTTCTCCTTCCGGCGGGCTCCCGGTCGCGCTCCTGCGCCGTCCCGGTCCGCGGTGTGCGCCGCTCAGCTAACCCTATGTAGTGTCGCGGCTTCCGGCTGTGTAGTCCCGCCGGGCCTCGGATCGGCCTCGAACACGGCGCGCGGCCAGACGATCCGGATCGAGGCTCCACTGGCGGGGGGCGGCAGATTGGAGAATTCGAGCGTGGCGCCGCTGCGCTCCAGCAGGGTCTTGGCGATGAAGAGGCCGAGGCCCAGGCCGCCGCCGGCGCGGTTCTCGCGCGAAGCCCGCGACAGATAGGGCTCGCCGGCGCGCATCAGCACGTCCGGAGGAAAGCCCGGGCCGTCGTCGGCGATGGTCAGCGTGACCTGCGCATGCGTCCAGCGCGCCGTGATCGCGACCGTCGAGCCGGCGAAGTCTGCGGCGTTGTCGACGATGTTGCCGAGGCCGTAGAGCATGCCGGGATTGCGGCGACAGACCGGTTCCGGCTTCTCGCCCTCCATCACGATCGCGAAAGGCGTGCCGAAGGGTCGATGGGGCCCCGCTGCTTCCTCGACCAGGAGGCCCAGCGAAAGCTGGTCGAGCGGGCTGCCATCGTCGTCCTGCAGCGAGGCGAGCTTGCCGAGGATGCCGCGGCAGCGCTCGACCTGCTCGCGCAGCAGCGCGATGTCTTCGGCCATCTCGCCCTCGGCGGGGCCGAGCCGGGCGAGTTCCTTGGCGACGAGCGCGATCGTCGCCAGCGGCGTGCCGAGCTCGTGGGCGGCCGCGGCGGCGAGCCCGTCGAGCTGCGAGAGATGCTGCTCGCGCGCCAGCACGAGCTCGGTCGCGGCCAGCGCCTCGGAGAGATCACGCGCCTCCTTGGCGACGCGCCAGGCATAGATGCCGGTGAAGCCGAGGCCGAGCACCAGCGCGATGAAGTTGCCGGCCTGATAATGGGGCGGCAACACCGGGCGGACCTCGCCGGCCCAGGGCAGCGGCCAGTGCACGAAGGACAGGAAGGTCGCGGAGGCGACCGCGAGCAGGCCGAGCATCAGCGTCAGATGCGGCGCGAGCGCGGTCGCAGAGATCATCACCGGCGCCAGGAACAGGATCGAAAACGGGTTCTGCAGGCCGCCCGTGAGGTAGAGCAGTGCGGCGAGCTGGAGGATGTCGAAGGCGAGCAGCGCCGTCGCCGCGCCCTCGCCCAGACGGTGGCTCAGCGGAAACCGGATCCGGAGCGCGATGTTGAGCCAGGCCGAGATCGCGATCGCCGCGAAGCACCAGCCGAAGGGAAGCTGGAATCCGAGGCCGAAATGCACTCCGGCGACGGCGAGACTCTGGCCGGCGATGGCGAGCCAGCGCAGCCGGACCAGCGTATCGAGCCGCAGATGCCGGCGCGACAGCGAGAAGCCGCGCGTCTCGGGCTGGGCCAGCGTCATGCCGCGCTCCGGCAAGATTCTATTGGGAATAATCTGTGGCAAATCGGCATCGCAGCGGAATCTTAGTCTTTAGCCGGATTGAATGAGAACAAATTGCACCTAGTCTGCGTTGCCTCGCTGCGGCGCATCATGGGTTGGTGCACCTGCGAGGGTGTTTGTGAGCATGTCGAGGGCCACCATGTCGTTTGCCTACCATGCCTATGAGACGATGCACATGATGGTCAGCCCGGCGCGGACCTTCTCCGACGCCATGCAGCTCGCCTTCAAGAATCCGGCGAACCCGCTGACCTACACGCCGTTCGGGCGCAGCATCGCCGCCTCCTGCGAATTGTTCGAGCGCTCGACGCGCCGCTACGGCAAGCCGGCCTTCGATCTGCCGCAGACAACGGTCGGCGGCGTCAGGACCGATGTCGAGGAGCGCGTCGTCTGGGAGCGGCCGTTCTGCAAGCTCGTCTATTTCGACCGCAGGATCGAAGGCCGCCGCAAGCCGCAGCCCAAAATCCTGCTGGTCGCGCCGATGTCTGGCCATTACGCCACGCTGCTGCGCGGCACGGTCGAGGCCTTCCTGCCCGGTCACGAGGTCTACATCACCGACTGGGTCGACGCCCGCCTGGTGCCGCTGACGGCCGGCCGCTTCGATCTCGACGACTACATCGACTACGTCATCGCCATGCTGCACAAGCTCGGCCCCGACACCCATGTCATGGCCGTCTGCCAGCCTTCGGTGCCGGTGATCGCCGCGATCGCCCGCATGGAGGCCGAGAACGACCCCTGCGCGCCGCGCTCGATGACCCTGATGGGCGGCCCGATCGATACCCGCCGCTCGCCGACCGCGGTCAACCAGCTCGCCATGGAGCGCGGCATCGACTGGTTCCGCGACAACTGCATCACCAAGGTGCCGTTCCCGCATATGGGCGCCTTCCGCGACGTCTATCCCGGTTTCCTGCAGCTCTCCGGCTTCATGGCGATGAACCTCGACAAGCACATCGGCGCGCATCGCGAGATGTTCAAGCATCTCGTCGCCGGCGACGGCGACCTCGCCGAGAAGCATCGCGAATTCTACGACGAATATCTCGCGGTGATGGATTTGACCGCCGAGTTCTACCTCCAGACCGTCGACACGGTGTTCGTGAAGCACGCCCTCCCCAAGGGCACGATGATGCACCGCGACAAGCCGGTCGACCTCACCGCGATCCGCCGCGTCGCGCTGATGACGGTCGAGGGCGAGAAGGACGACATCTCCGGCGTCGGCCAGACCCAGGCCGCGCACGACCTCTGCGCCAACATCCCGGCCGACAAGCGCGTCCACTACATGCAGAAGGGCGTCGGCCATTACGGCGTCTTCAACGGCTCGCGCTTCCGCTCCGAGATCGCTCCGCGCATCTCCGACTTCATGGTCAGCCTCGACATGGAGGCCGCGAAGGGCCGTCGCGACGCCAGCGCCACCGAGGCGCGCAAGGGCCTGAAGATCGCGAGCTGAGGGCGTCATTCTTCGACACAGTGATGCAGGCGCGCATCTTCCGCTTTTGATGCGAATCCGGCACCTTCTCGGGTGATGCGGGTCTCCCTGTTCAGGCGCCAGCCCGATCCCGACCGGATCGAGGTCCTCCATGCCGGCATGCTCTATCCCGTCGCAGTGAAGCGGCGGGCGAGCGCCCGACGCATGACGCTGCGGGTCTCGCAGGCGACCGGCGAGGTCACGCTGACGCTGCCGGAGCGGGCCGATTTCGCGGCGGGGCGCGATTTCGCCCTGCGGCATGGCGGCTGGATCGCGGCGCGTATCGCCAAGCGGCCGCTGTCGACGCCGTTCGAGCCGGGCGAGACCATTCCGCTGCGCGGCGCTCCACACCGCATCGTGCACTGGTCACGGGTGCGCGGGCTGACGCGGGCCGCGCTCGACCAGGACGGCGCACCGATCATCACGGTCTCCGGCGAGAGCAGCCATGTCGCACGCCGGGTCAAGGATTTCCTGCGGCGGCTGGCACTCGAGGATCTGGAGCAGGCGGTCAGGCGCCACACCGCGACGCTCGGCATCCCGGCCCGCAAGATCACCATCCGAGACACCACCAGCCGCTGGGGCTCGTGCTCGTCGAAGGGCCATCTCAGCTTTTCCTGGCGCCTGATCCTCGCCCCGCCGCTGGTGCTGGACTATCTCGCGGCGCATGAGGTCGCCCATCTCAAGGAGATGAATCATTCGCACCGCTTCTGGGCTCTGACCCACAGGCTCTGCCCCAAGACCGAGGAGGCCGAGGCCTGGCTGAAACGACATGGGGCGAGCCTGCACGGTTTCGGCTGAACCTCGACAGCCGCAGGGCGCCGGCCTAGACAGCCGGCTTTGCCGCTCGAGCGCCTGCCCATGAAACTCCGCCCCGACACGCTGGCGATGACCGCCGTCCTCGCCATGCTGACGGCACTCGGCCCGCTCTCGACCGATTTCTACCTGCCCTCGCTGCCCGAGATCGCGCGGGTGATGGGGAGCGACGTCGCCGGCGCGCAGGCGACGCTGTCCTCCTTCCTGTTCGGCTTCGCCGGCGGGCAGATCATCTGGGGGCCGCTTTCGGACCGTCTCGGGCGCAAGCCGATCCTGCTCGCGGGGCTCGTGCTCTTCCTGCTGGCGACGCTCGCCTGCGCCATGTCGCCGTCGATCGGAGCGCTGACCGCGGCGCGCGCGCTGCAGGCCTTCGGCGCCTCGGGCCCGATCGTGCTCGGCCGCGCCATGGTGCGCGATCTCTACGAGGGCCCGCGCGCCGGGCGCGAGCTCGCCCGCATGGGCATGATCATGGGGCTGGTGCCGGCGATCGCGCCCGTCCTCGGCGGTGTCTTGCAGGCCGCCTTCGGCTGGCGCTCGACCTTCATCGCCTCGCTCGCCTTCGGGCTCGCGCTGGCGGCGACGATCATCCTGGTGATGCCGGAGACATTGCGGGCGAAGACACCGGGCGCGCTCTCGATCCCGGCGATCTTCCGCGGCTTCGGCGTGCTGCTGCAGAACCGTGCCTTCCGCGTCTATGTCGGGCTGACCGCCTTGGCATATGCCGGGCTCTTCGCTTTCATCTCCGGCTCGTCCTTCGTGCTGATCGACGTCTACGGGCTGACGCCGGTGCAATACGGTTTCTCCTTCGGCTTCGGTGTGCTCGGCTTCATCCTCGGCACCATCATCGCCCAGCGTCTCGTCGGCCGGCGCGGGCTCGACGGGGTGATCGCGCTCGGCGTCGCCTGCCTCGCCGGCGGCGGCGTGACGATGCTGATCTGCGTCGCCGCCGGGATCGGCGGCCCGCTCGGCGTCGTCTTGCCGATGGCGCTCTATGCCTGCGGCGTCGGGCTGACCATGCCGCAGGCGCAGGCCTCGGCGATGATGCCCTTCCCGGACCGGGCCGGCGCTGCCTCGTCCTTCAACGGGCTCTGCCAGATGCTACTCTCGGCCTGTGTCGGCCTTCTCGTCGGCCATGCGCTGAAGGGCGGGGCGCTGCCGCTGCCGCTGGTGATGTCGGCGCTCGGCGTCGCCGCGCTTGTGCTGTTCAGGGCGAGCGCCGGCATCCGGGCGGCGAAGGTCTGAGTTCAGCCGCCGAACAGCTTCTGAAGCAGGTTCTTCTCCTGGGGCGGCGGCGGCACCCAGCCGCCATCCCCGCCCGCGGTCTGGGTGCTGGCGGGCGGACGGGCGACGGCAACCGGCTGGCCATTGTCGAAGATCGACTTCGGCCCGCCGCGCCAGAGCCCGCCGGGCAGCGGCGCCGGCTGCATGCCGGCATGGGCCGCCTTCATGTATTTGCCCCAGATCTCGGCCGGCAGGCCGCTGCCGAAGACGCGCTTCATCGCGCTGTTGTCGTCGTTGCCGAGCCAGACCGCGGTGACGAGCTTTGCGGTGAAGCCGACGAACCAGGCGTCGCGGAAATCCTGCGTCGTGCCCGATTTGCCGCCGACCTCCCAGCCCGGGATGTTCACCTTGGCGCCGGTTCCGCTGAGCATGACCTCGTGGAACATGCTGTCGATCATCGCCAGCGTCTGCGGCTGCACCACGGCGCCGAAGCCCGCGCCCTTGCGGGCATAGATCACCTTGCCGCCGGTGGATTTCACCTCGCGGATGACATAGGGCAGCACGCCCTGCCCGCCATTGGCAAAAGTGGCGTAGGCCGTCGTCAGTTCGACCGGCGTCACCTCGGACGTGCCGAGCGCCAGCGAGGGATTGGCCAGCAGGCTCGAATTGATGCCGAGCCGCTGCGCCGTCCGCACCACTTCCTTCGGCGTGACCTCCTGGTTGAGCTTGACCGCGATGGTGTTGAGCGAATGGGCGAAGGCGGTCTGCAGCGTCACCGGGCCGCGATAGGTCTTGCTGTTGTTCTCCGGATTCCAGCCCTTGATCGAGACCGGCGCGTCGTCGCGGATCGTGTCGGGCGTCAGGCCCTGCTCCAGCGCGGTCAGATAGACGAAGGGCTTGAAGGCCGAACCCGGCTGGCGTTTCGCGGCCGTGGCGCGGTTGAACTGGCTCTTGGTGTAGTCGCGCCCGCCGATCAGCGCGCGCAGCGCTCCGTCCGGCGCCATCGAGACGACCGCGCCCTGGCTCACGCCCTGCCTGGCGCCTTGCGCCGCCAGCGCCTCGACGAGGTTCGCCTCGGCAAGCGCCTGGAGCTTCGTGTCGATCGTCGTCAGCACGGTGACGTCGCCCTCGACCGCGCCGATGAAGTCGTCGAGCACGTCCATGACGTAGTCGGCGGCATAATTGACCGAGCCGGCGCCGACGCGCTCGGCCGCCTCGGCCGGGGCTCCCAGCGCCGTCTTGGCCGAGGCTTGCGAGATCAGACCCTGCTCCGCCATCGCCGCGACGACGAGCTGGGCGCGCTTCTCGGCCGCTTCCGGATTGCGGTTCGGCGCCAGCCGCGACGGCGCCTGGACGAGGCCTGCCAGCATCGCGGCCTCCGCGATCGTGACCGAGCGCGCCGATTTGTTGAAATAGCGCTGCGCCGCCGCCTCGACGCCATAGGCGCCCGAGCCGAAATAGACCCGGTTGAGGTAGAGCTCGAGGATCTGGTCCTTGGAATAGGTCCGCTCCAGCCAGAGCGCCAGGATCGCCTCCTGGATCTTTCGCGCCGCGGTCCGCTCCTGGGTCAGGAACAGGTTCTTGGCGAGCTGCTGGGTCAGGGTCGAGCCGCCCTGGACGCCGCCGCGGCGGCGCAGATTGTTGACCAGAGCGCGGCCGAGCCCGACCGGATCGATGCCGAAATGCTGGTAGAAGCGCCGGTCCTCGATCGCCACGAAGGCCTTCGGCAGATAGGGCGGCACCTCGCCGATGGTGATGGTGCGGCCGCCGGTCTCGCCGCGATTGGCGAGCAGCGTACCGTCGGCGGCGAGGATTGCGATGTTGGGCGGGCGTTTGGGCACCGTGAGCTGGTTGATCGGCGGCAGCTGCGAGGCATGATAGGCAATGAGTCCGCCGAGCCCGATCGCGCCCCACAGGCCCATGACCATGGTCCAGTAGAACAGCATACCGAGCAGCGAGCGCCGCTTGCGGCCGCGCCGGCCACCACCCGACCCGCCCGAACGCCTGTCGCGGCGGGGCGGCTCGCGGCGCTCCTCGCGCCTCGGCTGCTGGCGCGGGCCACGGCTCGGCCGGTCATCCGCCGAGAGGCGCATGTCGAAATCGTCGCGGCGCTCGCCACGGCCGCTGTCGAAGGACGGCTCGCGCCTCTCGCCCCGTCTGGTCCGGTCGTTCATCTGGCCCCGATCACACCCGCAGGACGGCGCTTGGCAGCCAAACGGCGTCGCCAGCGTCAGACAGGAGTGAAACATGGCGCTTTTAAGGGGTGGTTAAGCCTCGCCGGGGCGTCGACGGCCGCCGTCGTCGCGGGAACGTGAAGATGTTGCATTCCTGCAAGCGTCGATCGTGCCGCGCCGTGGTTGCGCGACCGGCATCGATCCGTCATCAAACGATTAAAACGATGTCGAGGTGGAGACGTCTCTGGAACACGCCGCAACCACGCGCCGTTTCGCCCGTGAAACCGCAAGCGTCAGAGAAAGAGAGAACATGCAGGCCTTGAATTCCCTCCAGCGCTTCCAGCCTCAGGTGCTTGCGCTGCTGCGTATCGTCACCGCCCTGATCTTCATCGCCCACGGCACGCAGAAGCTGTTCGGCTTCCCGATCCCGCCGATGGGCGGCAACTTTCCGCCCGTCTTCTCGCTGTACTGGTTCGCCGGCGTCCTGGAGGTCTTCGGCGGGCTGCTCGTGCTGGTCGGCTTCATGACCCGCCCGGTCGCGTTCATCCTGTCGGGGCAGATGGCCGTCGCCTACTGGATGGCGCATGCGCCGCGCAGCCCCTACCCGCTCGCCAATGGCGGCGATGCCGCAATCCTCTACTGCTTCGTCTTCCTCTATCTGGTCACGGCCGGAGCCGGCGCCTGGAGTGTCGATTCGCGCAAGGCCTGAACTCACGGAGCCAACAAGAAGCCCGCCATCCCAAGGGATGGCGGGCTTTTTTCGTCGGAGCCGCTGCGGTGTCAGACCGCGCCGGAAATCCAGCGCGAGAGGTCGCTCTTGGGTGCGGCGCCGACCTTCTGCGAGGCGAGCTTGCCGTCCTTGAACAGCATCAGCGTCGGAATCGAGCGGATGCCGAACTGGGCGGGAATCGCCTGATTCTCATCGACATTCATCTTCACGATCTTGACCTTGCCGTCCATCTCGCCGGCGATCTCCTCGAGCGCCGGGCCGATCATGCGGCAGGGACCGCACCATTCGGCCCAGAAATCCACCACCACCGGCTCAGCTGACTTGAGGACGTCGGCCTCGAAGCTCGCATCGGTCACTTTGGTCGTCGCCATGGCTGGTCGCCTTTCGAAAACATGCCTGCGGCATCGCCGCGTTCGGTCCCGAAGCTATGAACGCGCATGACCCGGGTCAAGGCGCACCCGAAGCAGGGCTAACCCTCGCCGAGCGCCTCAGGAGCCGCCCGAAACCAGCGAGGCGCCGACATTGATGCCGAGCGCCAGGATGCTGGTGTTGAAGACGAAGGCGAGGATCGAGTGGACCAGCACGAGGCCGCGCATGGCGCGCGTCGTCACCGCGACGTCCGAGGTCTGCGAGGTGCAGCCGATCGTGTAGGCGAAATAGAGGAAATCGACATAGTCCGGGTCGCGCTCTCCGGGAAAGTCGAGACAGGGCGTCTTGCTGCCGCCCGTATAGTAGGCCCCGGCATAGTGCAGCGTGAAGAACGCGTGCAGCAGCGTCCAGGAGCACAGGATCGTGAACCCGCCGAGCGCCAGGTGCAGCCCGCGCTCGCCGGCCGGAACGTTGCTCAACCCCGAGAGCTGAACCGCGATCGCGGCGATGCTGGCGCTGGCGGCGAGGCAGGCGATCACCAGGATCGCGGCGGCGCCTTCGTCCTGACGCTCGGCGCGCGCCTTGATCTGCCCGGTGCTCTCGTTCAGCAGCGTCGCCGCCAGCATCGCGAGATAGATGACGGCGCCGGCATCCCAGGCGATCAGCAGCCGCGTCGCCCAGCGCCAGCCGCCCGGCAGCACGAGCGCCAGAACCGCGACCGCGCCGAGCGCGATCATGAGACGCGGCCGGACGAGGAGGGAACGGGGCAGCACTCTCATCGGATCCTCATCGCGATCAGGCGGCCAATGCCGCGAGCGCCGCATCGAGCGCCTCGGGCGCAGGTTCGAGCCAGCTCAGCGTCGCCGTGTAGACCAGAAGCGCACGGATGCGCCGGCCGGGATAGATCTGCGCCATCAATGCCCGGTAGACCGCGACCTGCGCCAGCGTCGTGGCCGGGATCGCGGCCGCATCGACGGGCGGGCGCGAGGTCGTCTTGAAATCGGCGATGACGATCTCATCCGGTGTCACCGCGAGGCGGTCGATCTGGCCGGAGACGGGACGGCGCTCGCCGCCGGGCAAGGCGATGACACCCGCGACCGGCGCCTCGGCGAGCGCGCCCTGGCCGAACAGCATGGCGAGATCGGGCTGGTCCAGCAGCGCCAGCGCATCGGCGATCAGGCGCGCGCGGCGTTCCGGCGGAAGGCTCCGTGCGCGTGCCTCCGCCAACGCCGCCGCCGCGCCGGCCCGCGCTGACGGCGCAAGATCGGGCAGAACCTGGAGCAGGAGATGGGCGAAGCGGCCGGCGGCCGCGGCGGCCGCCAGAAACGGCCCGTCGACCGGCCGCTCGAGTCCATCGGCCGCCGCGAGCGCGCTCGACGGCCGCAGCGGCGGCGCCGGCTCCTGCTCGCCCGGCGCGGGCCGGCCGAGCCAGTCAGGGACGATGCGCGGTGTCGGCTCCGCCGCCGGCCTGTCGTCCATCCCGACGACCGTGTCGCTCAGCGCGAAACGCCGGATCGTGCCGTCGCCGTCGGGCGCGGGTATCTCGCGCAAGCCGGGGATCGCGGCTGCAAGCCCGGCCTCGACGATGCCGTACCAGCTGCCCTCCGGCACCTCGCCCCTGGCCTGCGCGGCGCAGACGATCAGCCGGTCCTCGGCCCGGGTCAGCGCGACATAGAGCAGGCGATGATGCTCCTCGACCATCTGCGCCACGATGCGGGCCTTCTCGGCCGCCGTCGCGGCACAGTCATCGGCTGAAGCCGGCGGCCAGATCGGGACCAGTCCGCCGCGTCCGTCAGGGGCGGCGAGAATTTTCGGCAGCCGCTGCAGGCCGGGTCGAGGCCCGAGGTCGGCGAGGATGACGATCTTCGCCTCCAGCCCCTTGGCGCCATGCACGGTCATGACGCGGACCTCGCCGGCGCTGGCCGAGAGGTCGCGCTTCACATCCGCTCCGGTCGCGGCGATGTGGTGCAGGAAGCCGGCGAGCGAGGGGCCATGGCGCCGCTCGTGGTCGAGCGCGGCGGTGAGGAAGGCGTCGAGCGCATCGCCGGATTCGGCACCGAGCCGGGCGAGCGCGAGATTGCGGCCGCCGCCCGGCCCGAGCAGATCGGCGAAGAAGCGGAACGGCCCGCAGCGACCGGCCTCCCGCGCCAGCGCGTCGAGGCGGCGGTCGATCGCGGCATAGCGCGGCTCGCTCTCGCCGGCCTGTCGCAATGCGGCGCGCAGCGAGCCCTCGCGCTCGGGCGCGAGCCGCATCAGGTCGTCGTCGTCAAGGCCGATCAGCGGCGTCTTCAGCGCCGTCGCCAGCGTCAGGTCGTCGTCGGGCAGCAGCAGCGCCCGGCCCAGCGCGACCAGATCCTCGACCGCCGGATGCGAGGCGAGCGCGATCCGGTCGCGGCCGGCGACGGGCACGCCGGCATCCTTCAGCGCCTTGACGATCGCCTCGAACAGCGCGCCGCGCTGGCGCAGCAGGATCATCACGTCGCCGGGCGAAAAGATCTGGCCACGGTCGTCTCGCCCGGCCCGGTGCCAGCGCGCCAGCACCGCGGCGATCCGGCTCGCGAGCTTGGCCGTGCCGGAGCGGCGCTCGATCGCGTCGACCGGCGTCGTCCAGGCGTCGGGAGGCTCGCCCGGATCGTCGGCCGCTAGCGGCCAGAGATCGACCGCGCCCGCCCGGCCGCGATGGACGGTGTCGTGCACCTCCGGCCGTGCCGCGCCGTCGAAGATCAGGCCGCGGGCATGGTCGGGGATCGCGAAGACCGCATCGACCGCCGCCATGATCTCCGGCGCCGAGCGGAAGGAGGTGTTGAGCGTGATCGTCTCGAAGCGCTCGTCCGCCGCCTGAAGGCGCTGTTCCAGCCTGCGCCGCTCCTCGCCGAAGGCGCTCGGCATCGCGCCCTGGAAGCCGTAGATCGACTGCTTCTCGTCGCCGACGACGAAGACGGTGCGCGGCGGCGCCGCCTTCGGCCGCGTGCCGACCCCGGCGCTGAACTCGGACGAAAGCGCACCGAGGATCGCCCATTGCGCCGCGCTGGTGTCCTGCGCCTCGTCGAGCAGGATGTGGTCGATGCCGGCATCGAGCTTGTAGAGCACCCAGGCCGCGTCGACGCGGCTCAGGAGCGAGCGCGTCCTGGCGATCAGGTCGTCATAGTCGAGCAGCGAACGCCGGCTCTTCAGGCGCTGATAGACGGCGAGCATCCGCGTCACCAGCAGCGCCAGCGCGGCGCTCTTGTCGCGGGTCTCGATCGCAGCCAGCGTTTCGGATGCCGAGAGAACGGCGTCGGCGAGGCGCTCCAGCGTCGCCATGATCGCCGGCTCGAACTCGGACTTGCCCTTGCCGCGCAGGTTGGCGTTGATGCCGCCGGCCTCGGTGATGAGGCCGCGCCGGCAGAAGGCGACCGGGTCGCCATCGTCGCCGCCGGCGAGCAGCGTGCGCAGCGCCGTGGCGAAGGTCTGGCGGGTCGGGGAGCCTGCGGCGAGCGCATCGACCAGCGCCGGCAACCCGGCCAGATCCGCCACCGCGCGCCGGAAGCCGGCCTGTATCTCCTCCGACCGCAGCTCCGGCGCGATGCCCAGAAAGCTTGCGATCGCGCGCAGCATCGCGCCGGCGTCGCGGGCGCAGCCCTCGGCGTCGCTGAAGAGGGCGCGCTGGCGCAGCGCCTCCTGCATCATCGCGTCGAAGGTGTCCTGCGCCGCCTTGCGGGCGAGCAGGTCGAGCGCGTGCGCCTCCGGGCTCTCCGGCCGGCTCGCGGCCAGCGCCAGCAACTCGCGACGCGCCTCGTGCAAAAGTTCGTCGCGGATGCGATCGTCGGCGACCTCGAAGCGCGGCGGGACATTGGCCTCGAAGGGCGCCGCCTGGAGCACGCGGGTGCAGAAGGCGTGGATCGTCTCGATCTTCAGCCCGCCCGGCGTCTCCAGCGCCTGCGCGAAGAGTTTTCGCGCATTGGCGCGCCCGGTTGCCGTCGGCTGTTCGCCGGTCAACGTCGCGAGCGCGGCGTCGAGCACCTTGTCCTGCATCGTCGCCCATTCGCCCAGCACCCTGAACAGCCGGTTCGCCATATTGGCGGCGGCGGCCTTGGTGTAGGTGATGCAGAGCATCCGGCCGGGCGCGACACCCTCCAGCAACAGCCGGAGCACGCGCGAGACCAGCACATGGGTCTTGCCCGAGCCGGCATTGGCCGAGACCCAGGCGGAGAGCTGCGGCTCGGCCGCCAGCGCCTGGGCCTGCTGCGTCTGCGGCGGAACGGAGGGCGCCGGCCTCACGGTTCGTCGCCCTCGGCGAGCCCGGCCGCCGCCCACTCCTTGACGCGGGCGAGCTGGTCGTAGGGGCTGGCGTATCTGATGTAGTCCGGCGCACGGCGCGAGACATAGGCCTCGGCCCCGCTGCGCAAGGCGTCGAGATGCGCGACGAGTTTGTGGAGGTGGCGCGCGGCGACGTCGGCCAGCGCCTCGTCGCCGAAATCGATCGGCCTGTCCCTGGCCCAGCCCTTCGGGTCGTGATGGAGCTTCAGGTAGAGCAGCGCCTCGACCGGCGTCGGCCCGACGACGTCCCTGAAGCCCGCGCGCGCCGCGAGCTCGGCCTCCAGGGTGAGCTGCGGCGCGAAGCCCTTCTCGACTTGCGCCTTGCTCGGCGACGCGCCGGTCTTGAAATCGACGATCCGCAGGGACGGCTGGTGCGTGACTTCGATCCGGTCGGCCTTGCCGCTGAGCCGGACGCTGCTGCCGTCGGCGAGCGCGATGTCGGCGGCGGTGGTGCGCTCGACCGCGACCTTGGCCAGCAGCGGCCGGCGGCGCTCTTCCCAAGCGATGAAATGGCCGGCCGTCAGCAGGAAGCGTGGCCACCAGAAGGCGCGCACCTCGGGCGTCTCGGCGAAGGCCCGGAACTGGCGCTCGGCAATAGCGACGAGCCTGGCATAAGCATCCGCCGGCAGCTGCTCGGGAAAAGTCTCGGCGAATTCGGCGACGATATCGTGCAGCAGCGAGCCGCGATCGGTCGCGCCCGGATCCTCGACCAGCTCGGGCAGTGCGTCGAGCTTCAGGATCTTGCGGGCATGGATCTGGTAGGGGTCGCGATAGAGCGTCTCGACCTCGGTGACGCTCAGCGCAAGCGGTTGCAGCCGGCGCGGCGGTCGCGGCGCCGGGCGGACGATGGGCCTGACTGCGGCCGGCCGGTCGAGATGGTGCGCCAGCGCGACGAGCTCGTCGCCTTGTCGAACGGCTTCGGCCCAATGCGCCTGCGGCGTCACCGCCTTGAGCCGCAGCCAGAAGCGCGAGGCGATGGTCTCGGCCTCGCCGGCCTTGCGCGCCCGCGTCAGCGTCACCTTGGGCGCCAGCGCGGCCTGGACGAAGTCGTGCGCGGTCTGGCCGATGCGGCGTTCGGGCGAGGACAGGCCCAGCTCCGCCCGCATCGGCCGATTGACGAAGGAATCGGTCTCGGTCCGCGGCGGCCAGACCTGCTCGTTGAGGCCCCCGAGCACGACATGGTCGGCCTCCAGCAGCCGCGCCTCCAGCAGCCCCCAGATTTTGACGCGCGGATGGCCGCCGGCCGGCCGGCGCACGACGCGCTCGGCCAGCAGGCCGTCGAGGATCGCGACGAAATCGCTAGGGCCGCCGCCGGCCGGCATCGCCGCGCGCACGCCGTCGAGATCGTCGAACAGGGAGGACAGCGCCTCGCCGTCAGCGCCGGCGAAGACGCGCTCGCGGCCGCTCTCGTCGCTCCCGACGGCGGCGACCGCGCTCCGGGCGGCGGCCGTCACGGCCGCCAGCGACGGCTCCGCTGCCGAAAGGGCGTCGAGCAGCGGCTGGAGTGCTGAGTCCAGAGCCGCGAAGACCTGTCGCGCCGCGGCCTCGTCCTCGTCCGTCAGCCGGCGGCGCGGACCGGGCGCATGGCGCTCGGCCCGGAGCGCCGGCAGCTCGGCCAGCGCCTTGCGCAGCCCGTCGAGCCCTTGCCCGACGAGCGTGCCGCGCCAGCAGCCGATCTCCAGCGCCGCCGCCCCGCGCAGGAGCGTCGCGCGGTCGAGCCCGAGGCCGCAGAGCGGATGCGCCAGCAGCGGCACCAGCGCCGCAGGCGAGGCCTGCGCCAGCGCGGTCTCGAGCAAGAGGCGCAGCAGCGCTCCGGCAGGCGTGCGCGCCAGCGGCAGCCCGGCGGAATCATCGACCGCGACGCCCCAGCGCCCGAGCTCGACCGCGACGCGCTCGGCCAGGCCGCGATCGGGCGTGATCAATGCTGCCTGCGCGCCGGGCGTCTCCAGCGTCTCGCGCAAGGCGATCGCGATCGCCAGCGCCTCCTCGCGCTCGCCCGCGACCTCGACGACGCGCAAGGCTGCGAAGGCGTCGCTCCAGAGTGTCTCGTCCAGCCGCTCGCCGAGGCCGGCCCAGCGCTCGGTCTCGGCCGCCGGCAGCAGCGCCTCCGCGAGCACGATCTTGCGCGCGGCGCGCTTCTCGTCGGGCGCTCCCAGCGGCCGGACGTCGTCGCGCGTCACCTCCAAACGCTGCATCAGGTGGCTGAGCGCCGCCTGCGGATGCGATTGCGCGCCATCGTCTGCGACCGCCCTCCAGACCGCGTCCGGCAGTTCCATGTCGAGGCCCGGCAGGACGACGGCGCCGTTCGGCAGCCTCGCGATGGCGGAGAGCAGCTCGGCGGTCGCGGGGATCGTGCCGGTCGAGCCCGCCGCGATGATCGGGCCCCTGTCGCCACCGGCCAGCAGCCGCTCGCGCTCGGCGGCAAGCATGCGGTTGCGGAAGGCGGCCGGATCGCACAGGCCCTGCTCCGCCAGGATCTTCGGCCAGGCCGTGCCGAGGATGGCGAGGAACTCGGCGTTGAGCTGCCAGATCCTGTCGAAGCGCGCCGCATCGAGGCCGGCCAGCCGCTCGACCGCGATGCCCTCGGTCTGGAGCTGGTCGAGCAAGGCCGCGAGGTCCCCGGCGAGCCCATGCGCCTCGGCGAGCGTGCCCGGCACCAGCGCGGGCTCCGCCGGATCGAGCTTCAGATGGCTGCGGTTGGCGCTGCGCCCCCAGGCCTCGACCAGCGTGGTCAGGAGCATGCGCCGGCGCAGCGGGTCGATCGGCCCGAGTCGGGAGTCGGCCCAGCCGCCGGCGCCGATCAGCGCGGTCTCGGCTTCGTCGACGTCGCCGAGCGGGACGATGCGGGGCAACAGCAGCGCCTGGCCGTCGAGCTTGGCCGACAGGCAGGCGGCGAAGGCGCGGGCGGCGCGGCGCGTCGGCAGATAGAGCGTCGCGCGCGCCATCGCGGCCGGGTCGGCAGGATCGTGGATGCGGCCGAAAACACCGTCCAGCATCGCCTGCGCCAGCACGTCGAGGAAGGGAGCGCCGGCCGGGATGCTGAATAGAGCGAGCCTAGTCATGCTGCGCTTGCGCCGCCGCGAAGGCCGCCTCGGCCGGGGCGATCTCGTGCGGCGCGCCGACATGGAGCCACTGCCCCTGCAGGACATGGCCGAACAACCGGTCGTTCGCGATCGCCATGTCGAACATGCGGTTGAACGAGAACGCGCCCTCCGGCGTGCCGTCGAAGAAGGCCGCGGTCATCACCGCGACCCCGGCATAGACGTAAGGCGCACTCGCGGCCGTTCCGCGACGCCTCAGCCGGCCGTCTCCGTCGCGGAAGAAATCGCCGGCGCCGTCGAAGCCGACGCTGGTCTCGCGCCGGGCCAGCAAGAGCAGCATGTCCATCCGCGCCCCGTCCCAGGCCTGGGCCATGGCGGCGAGGTTGGAGGGGCCGGTCTCGCTCCACAGCGAATCCGAGTTCATGCTGAAGAACGGTCCGTCACCGAGCAGCGGCAGGGCCTTCTTCGTGCCGCCGCCGGTCTCGAGCAGCACGCCGCGCTCGTCCGAGATCGCGATGCGGGGCGCGGTGCGGCCGGCGAGATGCGCCTCGACCTGTTCGGCGAGGTGATGGACGTTAACGACCGCGTCGCTGACGCCGGCCTCAGTCAGCCGGTCGAGCGCGTGATCGAGCATCGTCTTGCCGCCGATCGCGACCAGAGGCTTCGGCAGCGTATCGGTGATCGGCCGCATGCGCTGGCCCAGCCCCGCCGCCAGCACCATGGCGCGGCGGATCGGTGTCGAGGCGGCTGGCGTCACGCGAATCTCCTGATCATTCGTCTTCACGCTATCAGAAGCACGGGTTTCCGATACACAAGCCCTCATCCTGAGGAGCCGCGAAGCGGCGTCTCGAAGGATGCTCCAGATATCTTAGGAGCCTCACGGAGCATCCTTCGAGACGCGCTCTGCGAGCGCTCCTCAGGATGAGGGCTCAGCGAGATTAGAGGGCGCGAGGCCTCAAGCGCCCGCGAACAGCTTCGGCAGATGCGCCTCGTACCAGCCCTTGAGCTCGGCCAGCGCCGGATGGTCGAGGTTGCGGCGCAGATAGGCCTCGATCCGCGGCAGGTGCTTCAGATAGGCCGGCTTGCCGTCGCGCTTGTCGAGGCGGGCGAAGATGCCGGCGATCTTGGTGTTGCGCTGCGCCCCCATGATCGCATAGGCGCGGGCGAAGCCGGCGAGGTCGAACGCCGGATCGGCGCCGCGCCGCGCCGCGCCATAGGCGGCGAGCAGCCTGAGCTCCAGCGCCGGCGGCACGTCGATGCGCGCATCCTGCCCGAGCGAGACGAGATCATAGGCCGGGTGGCCCAGCACAGCGTCCTGGAAGTCGATCAACCCGATCCTGGCGAGGCCGTCGCGCTGCGGCAGCCAGATCAGGTTGGGCGAATGGAAGTCGCGCAGGGTCCAGGTCGCCGGCTGCTCCAGGATCTCGTCGAAGAGACGGTTCCAGATGCGGGCGAACTCGGCCTGCGTCACCGCCGGCAGGGTCACGCCGGCGATGTGCGGCGCATACCATTCGAGCAGGAGTTCGGTCTCGATCGCCAGCGCGCCGCGATCGTAGTCGGGTACGACATGGTCGCGCCCCTCCGCCACCGGCAGGATCGCCGGCAGGGTGTGGCGATGCATGTCGGCGAGCAGCAGGGCCGAGGCCTCGTAGCGCTCGGCCACCGGCTCGCCGGCCTCGATCACGCCCTCGGAGCCGAGATCCTCGATCAACAGCAGGCCGGTCCCGAGGTCCTCGGCGAGGATTTCGGGCGCCGAATAGCCGAGCGAGAGCAGGCCACGGTCCATCGCGACGAAGGCGTCGACCGATTCGGCCAGATGCGCGATCGCGGAATAGGGCTTGCCCTGGCGGATCGCCGGGCCGTCCGGCCGCGGCGGCGAGATCATCAGCACGGCCATGGTGCCGTCGGCCTGCGTCAGGCGCTCATAGGCCCGGCTCGAGGCGTCGCCCTGCATGAAATCGCGGCGCGCCTGCCCCCAGCCGGCCTCGTCGATCAGCCGCCGGGTCGCGAGCGCGATCGCCAGGCGCTGGCGCCAGAGCACGCCGCCGGCGAGCGTCGCGATCCGGCCGGTCTCGGGCCGGTCGGGATCGACGTCGAGGACGATGTCGAGCCGGCGCCCCGCCGGCAGGCGCGAGCCGGCACGATCGGGCCACTCGACCAGGGTGATCAGGCGGTCGATGTCCTCGACCAGGCCGATATCGTCGAGCTCGTCGGGCGAGCGCACGCGGTAGAGATCGGCATGGAGCACCGGTCCGCGCGGCGTGTCGTAGCTCTGGACCAGAGTGAAGGTCGGACTCGGCGCCTCCAGTGTCGGATCGCCGGACAATTCGCGCAGGATCGCGCGCGCCAGCGCCGATTTGCCGGCGCCGAGATGGCCCGACAGCGCGACGATGTCGCCGGGCTTGAGCAGCGCGGCGAGATCGGCCGCGAGCCGCGCGGTCGCGGCTTCGTCTTGCAGCAGCACCTGTTGCGCGGCGGCTTTGGCGGCGTCGCCCGTCACGACGGCCTCACTCGGCCGCGTCCGACAGCGGCAGGCCTTCCGAGGGGAAGACGGCAGTGACGCGCGTGCCGCGGCCGGGCTCGGAATCGAGCTCGACATGGCCGCCATGCAGCTCGACGATCGAGCGTACGATCGAGAGGCCCAGACCGACGCCGCGATGGCTGGAGCCGAGCGAATGGCTCTCGAAACGGTCGAACACCTTCTCCCTGACCTCGGCCGGGATGCCGCGGCCCTGATCGGCAACGGTGATGCGGACCTCGCGGCCGATGCGCCCGGCGCCGACCGAGATCGTCTGGCCCGGCCGCGAGAAGCCGATCGCGTTGGAGATCAGGTTGAACAGCACCTGGCGCAGGCGCTTGCCGTCGGCGCGCAGCGGCCCCGTCTGCGGCGCGATGTCGATCTCGAGCGTCATCTCGTTGTCGCTCAGCCGGTCCTGCAGCCCGGCCACCGCCTGCTGGATGGTCTCGGCGACGTCGACCTCCTCCATTTCGAGCGTCAGCGCGCCGTTGTCGATGGTGGCGAGGTCGAGGATGTCGTTGATTATGGCGAGCAGGGCGCCGGACGAGCGGGTGATGTGAGCGGTGTAGTCGCGCTGCTTCTCGTTCAGCGCGCCGATCGCCTCGGTTCCGAGCAGCTGGGCGAAGCCGATGATGTTGGTGAGCGGCGAACGCAGCTCGTAGGAGACGTGGTGGACGAAATCCTCGCGCAGCCGCGAGATGTTCTCCAGCGCCTCGTTCTTCTCGGTCAGGGCGCGCTCGACGTTCACGCTCGCGGTGACGTCGGCGAAGGAGATCAGCGTCGCCCCGTCCGGAAGGGGCGCGGCGGCGCAGTCGAGCACCGTGCCGTCGCGGCGCTCCATCCGGCAGCCATAATCCTCGCGGGCGTCACGCACGCCGGTGACGACGCTGTGCAGCTCGCTCCAGACGGCCTCGTCCGGGAAGAGCGGCCGGCACAGCCGGACGATCTCGTCGATATGCGGGGCGGCCGCGGCCAAGCCGGGCTCGATCTTCCAGGCCTGGGCGAAGGCCGGGTTGGAGAGCTTGAGCTTGCCGTCGGAGCCGAACACGGCGACGCCCTCGCGCAGCGAATCCAGCGTCTCGCGCTGGGTGCGTGACAGCGCGTTGAAGCGCGATTCGAGCGTGAAACGCTCGGTGACGTCGTCGAAGAGATAGGTGACGCCGCCCTGCGGGTTCGGGCTCGAGACGACATGGACGGTGCGTCCGTCCGGCAGGTACCACCAGTCCTCACCGGCGCGGGTCGCGGTGTAGGCGGCCTGCACGCCGGCCTTCCAGCTGCGATAGTCGCCGAGCTCGGGCAGGCGCCGCTCCGAGCGCAACCGGTCGAGGATCTCGCTGTCGCTGGGATGGCCGTCGAGGAAGCCCGCATCGAGCGACCAGAGCGCGTCGAAGCCGGCATTGCGGTAGAGCAGGCGCTGGCCGGCATCGAAGACCGCGACCGCGGTCTTGAGCCGGTCAAGCGTGCCGACATGGGCGTCCATCTGGCGCTGCAGATCGGCCCGCAGCGCCTCGAGCTCGCTCATGTCGGTGGCGAGCCCGGCGAAGCCGCCCGGCGTCGGCAACTCGAGGATATCGAGCATGCGCCGCCGCCCGGCGATCACCGCCGGCGCGCGGACGGAGAAGCTCACGCCCTCGCGCCGGGCCTTGGCGGCACCCTCGCGCTCGCCGCGGTCGAGCAGTTCGAGACCGTTCTTCACAGTCTCCTTCGGATCGGCCGCCTCGACCGCGCGAGCATACGCGGCGTTGCACCAGGTCAGCCGCCCCTCGGCGGACCGCGTCCAGGCCGGATGTGGCAGGCCGGCGAGCAGCGCCGTCAGGGTGGCGTGGTCGGAGGCGACGCGCTCGAACTCGCCGCGCAGCGTCATCACCTGCGCCCGTTCGCCGGTGACCTCGCGGAAGCGGACGACGGCGCGGCCGGCGACCGGCCGGCCCTCGACATCGATGAAGGCACCGGATTTGGCGCGCAGCGTCAGGGCGAAGGCCTCGCCGTGCTCCTTCAGCGCGTCGGTCGCCAGTTCCAGCCGCTTGGCGTCGGCCGGCGGCGCCCAGGTCCCGAACGCCAGCGCCATCGCGCTGCCGGGCGCGCCGAGGAAGCCGCTGTCGCCCTCGAAGATCGGCGAGGCGGCGCGGCCGTTCCAGCTCACCACCACCTGCGGATCGGCCGAGAGCAGCGCCGAGAGGCGCTCCTGGTGGCTGCGTACGGTCTCGAGCTCGCCGGCCATCTCGGCCTCGCGGCGCTGCCAGCGGGTGCGCTCGCGGACATAGACGAAGGAGGTGGTCGCGGCGAAGACGGTCAATCCGGCCAGCAGCAGCGACAGTGCGCCCGGGCCGAGCAGGTCCGGCCGCAGCGGGGCGAGCCATTCGGCCTGGGCGAAGCCGGCGCTCGGCGCCTGCGCCACCGCGAGGCCCGGCAGCACGGCGTGTCGCCGCCAATCGCCCCGCCGCTGTCGTCCCGCCCGTCTCATTCCGTGTCCGTCGTCCCTGCAGACATGTGGCAGTACCTCGCGGCACCATGAAGCGAGCTCGGAAGCAAGCCCTGAAGCGGGCTCGCGACATGGCGATGCGCCGCCTGCGGAACCCGACGCACGCACGCCACCAAGGCCATCACCCGAGAGCTGTGACGCAGCCCGCGCCGAAGCGTCCGGGCCGAATCAGTGCCACTGTAATCATCGCCGGAGTCGGTCAGGAAGTGCTTAATCGGTGGTAAACCGCGCGAATTTGGCGTGCCTCGACGCGTCGACGGCCAAGCATCAACAAGTTGAGGCTCTGCCCCCAGCGAACGACTATTAGTGGTATACGCTTGTGTTGGCCGCTGGCATGGCTATACGAAAAAAGGCCCGGCGTGACCGCCGGGCCTCAGGTCTCGCGCAAGGAGCGCTGTCAGTAGCGGTAGAGCTCCGGCTTGAACGGGCCGGTGGTCGCCAGACCGAGATATTTCGCCTGCGCATCGTTGAGCACGGTCAGCTTGGCGCCGACCTTGGCCAGATGCAGCGCCGCGACCTTCTCGTCGAGGTGCTTGGGCAGGGTGTAGACCTTGTTCTCGTATTTGGCGTGATGATTCCAGAGCTCGATCTGGGCCAGCGTCTGGTTCGAGAACGAGCAGGACATCACGAAGGACGGGTGGCCCGTGGCGTTGCCGAGGTTCACCAGGCGGCCTTCCGAGAGCAGGATGATGCGCTTGCCGTCGGGAAACTCGATCTCGTCGACCTGCGGCTTGACGTTGTCCCATTTGAAGTTCTTCAGGCCGGCGACCTGAATCTCGGAATCGAAGTGGCCGATGTTGCAGACGATGGCGCGGTGCTTCATCGCGCGCATGTGGTCGACGGTGATGACGTCGAGGTTGCCGGTGGCGGTGACGAAGATGTCGGCGCGCGGGGCGGCGTCCTCCATGGTGACGACCTCGTAGCCCTCCATCGCGGCCTGCAGCGCGCAGATCGGGTCGATCTCGGTGACCATGACGCGGCAGCCGGCCTGGCGCAGCGAGGCGGCCGAGCCCTTGCCGACATCGCCATAGCCGGCGACGACCGCGACCTTGCCCGACATCATCACGTCGGTGCCGCGGCGCACCGCGTCGACCAGCGATTCGCGACAGCCATAGAGGTTGTCGAATTTCGACTTGGTGACGCTGTCGTTGACGTTGATCGCCGGGAACGGCATGCGGCCGGCCTTGGCCAGCTCGTAAAGGCGGTGGACGCCGGTGGTGGTCTCTTCCGAGACGCCCTTGATCGCGGCGCGGGTCTTGGTGAACCAGCCCGGATTGGCCTTGAGCTCGCGCTTGATCAGCTTGAAGAAGATCGTCTCTTCCTCATTGCCGGGCTTGTCGAGGAATTCGGCCTTGCCGGCTTCGGCCTCGGCGCCGAGGATGATCAGCATGGTCAGGTCGCCGCCATCGTCGAGGATCATGTTCGGCGTGCCGCCGTCGCCCCAGCTCGCGGTCTTGAGGACGTATTCCCAATAATCCTCCAGCGTCTCACCCTTGACGGCGAAGACCGGGGTGCCCGAGGCGGCGATCGCGGCGGCCGCGTGGTCCTGGGTCGAGAAGATGTTGCAGGACGACCAGCGCACATCGGCGCCGAGTTCCTTCAGCGTCTCGATCAGCACGGCGGTCTGGATGGTCATGTGCAGGCAGCCGGCGATGCGGGCGCCCTTGAGCGGGGCCTTGCCCTTGTGCTCGGCGCGGATCGCCATCAGGCCCGGCATCTCGTCCTGGGCCATGTTGATTTCCTTGCGGCCGTAGTCCGCGAGGCTGATGTCCTTGACGACGTAATCGGTCTTCGACACGGGGGCTGCTCCACTGCTCGTTCTGGAATGACGGGCGGCTCAATAGCAGCGCCCGCGTCATCTGGCAATCAAAGATATAAAGATGTCTTTATATCTCTCCCCAAGCAGCTGTTCGCGGCGCACGGACATGCGTTTGCGCCGCCGCAGTCAACGCCGCCAGCTCATCTGTCGCATCTCGCGAAACGAGAACCTGCCTCGCAAAAGCCTTGCGAAAAACCGGGCCACGATCCCGATGCCGACCAAGGACTGGAGGATCAGCAGCCCGGTCCAGACCGCGTTCGACACAGGCTCTATTCCCCCTCGCCGAACTTGTCGGCCACCAGCGTCTCCAGCGCCTTCAGCGCGGCCTCCGCCTCGCGGCCCCTGGCGACGACCGTGATCGTCGAGCCGATGCCGGCGCCCAATGTCAGGATGCCCATGATCGAGGTGGCGCCGACGGTCTCGCCGCAGCGAGTCACGGTGATCTCGGCATCGAAATTCGAGGCGCACTGCACGAATTTCGCCGTGGCGCGGGCGTGCAGCCCCTTCTTGTTGACGATCTGGAACTCGCCATAGAGCGCGCCAGCCGGAATCTCGGTCTCCGGGCAGTCGCAATCCTCGGCTTCCTGCCTGTCGTCCACCGCGGCCGCCCTCATTTGCCCGCCAGCACGCGGCTGGCGACGGTGATGTATTTGCGGCCGGCATCCTGCGCGCTGGTCACGGCCTCGTCGAGGGTCTTGTCCTCGCGGACGCTGGCGAGCTTGATCAGCATCGGCAGGTTGACGCCGGCGACGACGTCGATCCGGCCGGGTTCCATCACCGAGATCGCGAGATTGGACGGCGTGCCGCCGAACATGTCGGTCAGCACGATCACGCCCTTGCCGGTCTCGACCGACTCGACCGCGGCGATGATGTCGCGGCGACGGCCCTCCATGTCGTCATCGGGGGCGATGGCGATGGTGGCGAGGTTCTTCTGCGGGCCGACGACGTGTTCGAGCGCGGCCCGGAACTCCGTCGCCAGATGCCCATGCGTCACGAGGACGAGTCCGATCATTCACACTGGCGCCTGAGAGCGCGCGTGGCGCCCGGACAAGGTCGCGGTTTATGCGGCAGGTGCGAGATATGCGCAAGACGGAACGATCGGAACCTGTCGAAAGTGCTAGGTCGAACGGGGGAGCGCGCTTCACTCCGCCGACAGGAAAAGGGCGAGCGCCGCGAGCACCAGCCGCTCCTCGCCGGCCCGGCCCGCCAGCCGCAATCGCGGCAGGGCGATGCCGGCGATCTCGTCGACCAGATCCTCCGGCTCCGGCATCCGCGCCGGCTCCTCGCCGAGGTCGACGACGAGCCGCAGGACGACCACCGGCAGATGCGGTTCCGGCGTCAGGCCGAGGCCACGCCGCTCTACCAGCCCCTCGAGCGGCGCGACCGGCCATGCCGTCAGCCGGCCATGGCGCGCCGCGATCTCGACCCGGTCGTCGGCGACGAGGCGCGCGAACCGGCCCCGAAGGCGGGCCAGGTCGATCAGCGCCAGTGCGAGCGTCGACTTGCCGGCCCCCGACGCGCCGCGGATCAGGATACCGGCCTCGTCGACCGCGACGGTGGTGGCATGGATACGGAGCGGAGCCGCGCCGGCGGCCATCTCAGACGGTCACCGGGACGGCCGGCAGGCGCACGACGAAGCGCGCGCCGAGACGGTCGCGTTCGCCGCCGGCATCGGGGGGGCCGAGCTTGTTCTCGGCCCTGATGGTGCCGCGGTGCGCCTCGACGATCTGGCGCGAGATCGACAGGCCGAGGCCGGAATTCTGGCCGAAACCCTCGTTCGGCCGGTCGGTGTAGAAGCGCTCGAAGATGCGCTCGATCGCATGCGGCTCGATGCCCGGCCCCTCGTCCTCGACCGTGACGACGACCTCGCCGCCGTCGCGCGCCAGCATCACCCGGACAGGCCGGTCCGGCGGCGAGAAGGAGCGGGCATTGTCGATCAGGTTGACGAAGACCTGGCCGAGCCGGGATTCGTGGCCGATCACGACGAAGCCGCCGCCCGGACGCTGGCCGCGCCGCTCGGTCTCGAAGACGATCGCGCTCCGGCCGTCGCGGCGCGTCTCGTTCTGCAGCCGGGCGATGCCCTCCAGCGCCTGGGCGAGATCGATCGGCGCGGCGTCGTCGCGGGCGAGTTCTGCGTCGAGGCGCGAGGCGTCGGAGATGTCGGTGATCAGCCGGTCGAGCCGGCGGACATCGTGCTGGATGACCTCGAGCAGCCGCCCGCGCGAGTCCTCCGATTTCGCCCGCGGCAGCGTCTCGACGGCGCTGCGCAGCGAGGTCAGCGGGTTCTTCAGCTCATGCGCCACGTCGGCGGCAAAGCTCTCGATCGCCTCGATCCGGCTGTAGAGCGCCCGCGTCATGTCGCGCAGCGCGCCGGAGAGATGGCCGATCTCGTCGTGCCGGCTGGCGAAATCGGGGATCTGCTCGCGCGATTTCACGCCCTTGCGGACGCGCTGGGCCGCATCGGCGAGCCGGCGGATCGGCTCGGCGATGGTGCCGGCGAGCAGCACCGAGAGCACGATCATCACGCCGGCCGCGACCGCGAAGACCTGGAAGATGGCGTAGCGCTCGGAGGCGATGATGGCGTCGATGTCGCCGCCCTGCGTCGACAGCAGCAGCGCGCCCTTGACCGCCCGGAAGCGCTGCACCGGCACGGCGACCGAAACGATCGTCTGGCCGCGGGTGTTGACGCGCACCACGCTCGCCGCGACGCCGCCGAGCGCGCGCGCCACCTCCGGATAGGACTTGCCGTTGGCGTTGTCGAAATCGTCATAGGTCGGCATGTCGGCGCGGCCGAGCCGCCGGCGCAGCACGTTCCAGGTCCGCTCCAGCAGCGGCGGCTCGTCGGGCTCGCCGACGCGCGGCAGGTCGAGCCGGAGCACGTCGCCGCGCGAATAGAGGTTGCGCGAATCGAGCGTCAGCAGCCCGTCCCTGTCGTAGACGCGGGCGCGCGTCCGGGTCGGCGTCACCAGCCGGCGCAGCAGCGGGGCGACCTTCTCGGGATTGATCGAGAAATCGAGCGGATCCTCGGCGATGCCGGCGCTCTCGCCGGCCTGGAGCTGAAGCAGTTTGTCGGGGTCGATGGCGATCGCATCGGTCTCGACGGTGGCGGAGGCCGCGATGGCGCCGGCGATGATCTCGCCCTGCGTCAGGAGGCTCTGGACCCTCGCCTCGATCAGGCCCTCGCGGAACTGGTTGAGGTAGAGGAAGCCGACCAGCAGCGCGACCAGCCCGCCGAGATTGAGGACGACGATGCGGCGCGTCAGGCTGGAGGCGGCGCGCGAGGAGACGGCACGCAGGAGGCGGCGGCCGAAGACCGCGATCCGCCGGCGCCAGGACGGCGTCGCCGCGATGTGGCGCGCCGCCGCCCGGCTCTCGTCCTCGATCGTGGCCATCTCATCCTGCAGGAAACGTCGTCGGCCCGCGGCGGAATGCCGGGCCGGCGGGGCTCAGCCTTCCTTGAAGCGGTAGCCGACGCCGTACAAGGTCTCGATCATGTCGAAATCGACGTCGACCTGGTTGAACTTCTTGCGCAGCCGCTTGATGTGGCTGTCGATGGTGCGGTCGTCGACATAGACCTCGTCGTCATAGGCCGCGTCCATCAGGGCGTTGCGGCTCTTGACCACGCCCGGACGCTGCGCCAGCGACTGCAGGATCAGGAACTCGGTCACGGTCAGCGTCACCGGCTCGCCCTTCCAGGTGCAGGTGTGGCGCTCCGGGTCCATGCGCAGCAGGCCGCGCTCCAGCGCCTTGGCGTCCTCGGCGCGCGCGGGGGCGGCCGGGTCCTTGGCTCCGGCGCGGCGCAGGATCGCCTTGACCCGCTCGACCAGCAGGCGCTGCGAAAACGGCTTCCGGATGAAGTCGTCGGCGCCCATCTTCAGGCCGAAGAGCTCGTCGATCTCCTCGTCCTTCGAGGTCAGGAAGATCACCGGCAGGTCCGACTTCTGGCGCAGCCGGCGCAGGAGCTCCATGCCGTCCATGCGCGGCATCTTGATGTCGAAGATGGCGAGGTCGGGCGGGTTCTGCTTGAGCCCGTCGAGCGCCGAGGCGCCGTCGGTATAGGTCATGATCCGGTAGCCCTCGGATTCGAGGGCGATCGAGACCGAGGTCAGGATGTTGCGGTCGTCGTCGACCAGCGCAATGGTTGGCATAAGCCTTGGGCCTCTTCGGCTCGTTGCAATGAAACGTCCACTCACGTGGGAGAGCGGCCAAACCGTGGCGGCAATCTAGCGCCGGCGTGGCGGTTTCGCTACCGGTCAGCCGGAAAAAGACCAGAATCGCGAAGAGGTTCCATGGCGAAGCCTGCCGAGACGACGACGACCGCGGCGCCGGGAGAGCGCAAGAGCCCGATCCGCCCGACCGATGACGAGGCGCGCGGCCTTGCCCGCGACCTGCTGCGCAGCGCCCGCTCCGGCGCGCTGGCGACGCTCTCGGCCGAAGGCCACCCCGCGGCGACGCTGACCAGCCTCGCCACCGATGCCGACGGCACGCCGCTGATCCTGGTCTCGGCGCTGTCGGCCCATACCGGCAATCTCAGGGGCGACCGCAGGGCCTCGCTCCTGATCGCGCCTGGCGGCAAGGGCGACCCGCTCGCCCATGCGCGGCTGACGCTGAAGCTGCGGGCAGTTCCTGTCGATCGCGACGGCGATGACGGACGGCGTATCCGCCGGCGCTTTCTGGCGCGCCAGCCCAAGGCCGCGCTCTATGTCGATTTCGGCGATTTCTCGTTCTTTTCGCTGCGGATCGAGGCGGCGAGCCTGAATGGCGGCTTCGGCAAGGCCTATGAGCTGACAGCCGACGACATCCTCAGCGACGCGACGAAGGCGGCCGCCATCGCCGCGATCGAGGACGGCGCCATCGCGCATATGAACGCGGACCATGCCGACGCGCTTTCGCTCTATGCGACGAAGCTGCTCGGCGCCAGATCCGGCGCCTGGCGCGCCACCGGGCTCGACCCGGACGGGCTCGACCTCGCGCTCGCCGACAGCGTGCTGCGTCTGCCGTTTCCGACGCCCGTCGATGGGCCGGGTCCACTGCGCAAGACGCTCGCCGAGCTCGCGGCGGAGGCACGTCGCAGGAGCTAACCCACGGATTCACCAAGCCGATTCTTTTCAATCGATTTAGGCCTCAATCTGAGGCTTGATGACTTTCCGATGACTTGAGCCGGCGTCATCATCGGCCTAGAGGCAGTGAGCTTTCTTCAACCGGAGCCGTCGCGGCTTCGCTCCAGACCATCGAGATCAGGGCGCCGTCGACCGCAGGGCCGCGCCTCGGGAGGATCCAGTGGACAATATCGGTCACCGCAATGCCGCGCATGGCGCCGAGCAGTTCGGCTTCCGCAACCTCGCGGCCGTGTACTGGAACCTCGAGGCGCCGCAACTCTACGAGCAGTCGCTGAAGCGCGGCGAATCGGAGCTGGCGCGGGGCGGGGCACTCTGCGCCGACACCGGCACCCATACCGGCCGCTCGCCCAAGGACAAGTTCACGGTGCGCGACGCGCTGACCGAGAGCACGATCTGGTGGGAGAACAACAATGCGATGGCGCCGGAGCAGTTCGAGGCGCTGCTCGCCGACTTCCTCGCCCATGCCGAGGGCAAGGAGCTGTTCGCGCAGGACCTCTATGGCGGCGCCGACCCGGCCCACCGCGTCAAGGCGCGCGTCTTCACCGAGATGGCCTGGCACTCGCTGTTCATCCGCAACCTGCTGATCCGCCCGACGGCGGAAGAGGTCGCCGACTATGTGCCGCAGATGACGATCGTCGACCTGCCGAGCTTCCGGGCCGATCCCAAGCGCCATGGTTGCCGCTCGGAGACGGTCATCGCGATCGATTTCACCCGCAAGATCGTACTGATCGGCGGCTCGGCCTATGCCGGCGAGATGAAGAAATCGGTCTTCACCTATCTGAACTACGTGCTGCCGACCAAGGGCGTGGTGCCGATGCACTGCTCGGCAAATGTCGGCGCCAGGGACGATTCGGCGATCTTCTTCGGCCTGTCGGGCACCGGCAAGACGACGCTCTCGGCCGATCCCGACCGGACCCTGATCGGCGACGACGAGCATGGCTGGTCGAAGGACGGCATCTTCAATTTCGAGGGCGGCTGCTACGCCAAGACGATCAAGCTCTCGGCCGAGGCCGAGCCGCAGATCTTCTCCGCCTCGCTGCGCTTCGGCACGGTGCTCGAGAACATCGTGATGGACGAGATCACCCGCGAGGTCGATTTCGACGACGGCAGCAAGACCGAGAACACCCGCTCGGCCTATCCGCTCGACTTCATCCCCAACGCCTCGCGCACCGGCCGGGCCGGCACGCCGAAGAACATCGTGATGCTGACGGCGGACGCCTTCGGCGTGATGCCGCCGATCGCCAAGCTGACGCCGGCCGAGGCGATGTACCACTTCCTCTCGGGCTACACGGCGAAGGTCGCCGGCACCGAGCGCGGCCTCGTCGGCGTCGAGCCGGAATTCTCGACCTGCTTCGGCTCGCCCTTCCTGCCGCGGCACCCGTCGGAATACGCCAATCTGCTGCGCGACTTCATCGCCAAGCACCATGTCGATTGCTGGCTGGTCAACACCGGCTGGACCGGCGGCAAATACGGCACGGGCCGGCGCATGCCGATCCGGGTGACGCGTCGCCTGCTGACCGCGGCGCTCGACGGCTCGCTCAACCGCGCCGATTTCCGCCGCGATCCCTATTTCGGTTTCGCCGTTCCCACCTCGGTCCCCGGCGTCGAGCCGCACATCCTCTATCCGGTCAAGACCTGGCAGGACAAGGCGGCCTTCGCGCAGACGGCCAAGGATTTGGTCGGCATGTTCGCCAAGAACTTCAAGCGCTTCGAGGACCATGTCGACGATGCGGTGAAGGCCGCGGCGCCGGTGAATTCGCTGGCGGCGTGACGGCGTCAAATCCGCTGTGGCCATAAAGCTCCGTCATCCTGGGCTTCGTGCAGCGAAGTCCCGGGATCCATCCTAAAGCGGCGGCGTGCCCTATGATGGATCCCGGATCTGCGCCGCTTCGCGGCTTGTCCAGGATGACGGAGTGATGTTTTGACGGTTGCGATCCTCCGCCTCCTCGCCACGCTTGTTGTCCTCGGCGCGACCGCCTGGGGCTCCGGCCTGCTGTTCTTCCGCCTGTCCGGTGCCACCGCGGCGCTCGGCGCGATCGGCTTCGGCATCGCCGGGCTGGCAGGTCTGACCGGTATCTGGACCGGCGCGGCGCGGCTGCCCTTGTCCTTCGCGGTGCTGTTCCTCGGCCTGCTCGGCTGGTGGGGCGGGCTGAAACCCTCGCATGAGCGCGACTGGATCCCCGAGCTCGCCCGCCTTCCGGCGATCGCGCGGGAGGGCGAGACGCTCACCGTGACGAACCTGCGCAATTTCCGCTGGCGCACCGAACAGGACTACGACCAGCGCTGGGAGACGCGCCGCTACGACTTGACCCAGGTCGAGGGCGCCGACCTGTTCCTGTCATACTGGTCGGGCGAGGCGATCGCGCATCTGCTCGTCTCCTTCACCTTCCGCGATGCCGTGCCGCTGACCTTCTCGATCGAGGTCCGGCGCCGGCAGGGCGAGGAATGGTCCTCGCTCGCCGGCTTCTTCCGGACCTACGAGATGGCCTATGTCGCGGCCGACGAGCGCGACATCGTCGCGCTCAGGAGCCATGCCCGCAAGGAGGATGTCCGGCTGTTCCGTCTCGCCGCCTCGCCGCAACAGGCACGCGAGCTGCTGCTCGCCTATGTCCGGGACGTCAACCGGCTGAGCCTGAAGCCGCGCTGGTACAACACCCTGACCACCAACTGCACCACGGTGGTCTACCACCTCGCCGGCACGGTCGCGCCGGGCTGGCGCGTCTCGCTGCCGCTCGATCCGCGCGTGCTGTTGTCGGGCTATCTGCCGGGCTATCTCCAGCGCGTCGGTGCGGTCAGGACCGATATCCCGCTCGACCAACTGGTCCGGCAGGGCCGCATCGGCGAGCGGGCACGGGCCGTATCGCCTGACGATCCGGCGTTCTCGGCGAAGATCAGGGAAGGCGTGCCGGCCGGGAGGCCCTAGTGCCGCCGTTGCCCTATCGGAAGAAGATCAGCGTCTGGACCAGGAAGAGCGGCACCAGCACCGCGCCCGACCAGAGCATGTAGCCGAAGAAGCTCGGCATCTTCACCTTCCGGTCCTTGGCGATGGCGTAGACCATGAAGTTCGGCGCGTTGCCGATATAGCTGTTGGCACCCATGAAGACGGCGCCGGCCGAGATCGCCGCCAAGGTCAGCGCGCCCGTCGTCATCAGCGCCTTCGGGTCGCCGCCGGCGAGCTCGAAGAAGACGAGATAGGTCGGCGCGTTGTCGAGGAAGGACGACAGCCCGCCCGTGAGCCAGAAATAGGCGGCGGTGTTGGCCGAGCCGTCCGGATTGGTCACCAGCGCGACGAGCCCGGAAAAGGCGCCGTTGCGGCCGGCCTGCAGCATCGCCAGCACCGGGACAATGCAGATGAAGATGCCGGCGAAGAGCTTCGCCACCTCCTTGATCGGGCCCCAGGAGAACTCGTTGCCGGCGCGCACCGGGTTCGGCGTCAGCCTGAGGGACAGGCCGGCGAGCGCCAGCAGTGCGAGATCGCGGGCGAGGTTCTGCCACTCGACCGCGATGCCGTGGACGGTGAAGGCGATGCCGGGCTTCCAGTTCGCCGAGACCAGGATCGCGACGATGACGCCGCCCAGCAGCGCGATGTTGACCTTGCCGTAGAGTTTTATCGCGCGATCCGGCGTCGGGTCGCGCAGGGGCGGCATGCCCTCCTCGCGCCGGTAGAACCAGCTGTCGAGCGCGAAGAACAGCGCCAGCAGCACGACGACCGCGAAGCCGGTCTCCGGCAGCAGATGCGTCGTCGTCCAGAAGAAGTCGACGCCGCGCAGGAAGCCGAGGAACAGCGGCGGGTCGCCGAGCGGCGTCAGCGAACCGCCGATGTTCGAAACGAGGAAGATGAAGAAGACCACGACATGGACGTTGAAGCGGCGCTCGTCATTGGCGCGGATCACCGGGCGGATCATGATGATCGAGGCGCCGGTGGTGCCGACGAAGCTCGCGAGCACGGTACCGATCGCCAGCAGGACGGTGTTGGTCGCCGGATTGCCGTGCAGGTTGCCCATGATCAGGATGCCGCCGGCGATGGTGAACAGCGCGAAGAGCAGGATGATGAAGGGAATGTAGTCGAGCAGCGCGGTGTGGAGCAGCGCGCCCAGCGCCGGATCGAAGCCGCGGAACACAGCCAGCGGCACGAGCGTGAGCGCGGCCCAGAAGGCGGCGAACTTGCCGTAGTTCAGCTCCCAGAAATGCGGGAACAGCACCGGCCCGAGCGCGATCGAGAGCAGCATCCCGGCAAAGGGCAGGGCCCAGGCCGCGCCCATCGTCGCCCCGCCGATGTCGCCTGCCGCGAGCGCGCCGGTGGCGCTGGCGCAGACGGCGGCGAGACCGCTCGCGAGAGAACCGACCCAGCCGGCCGGGCTGCGACGCATGAGCCGCACCACCCTCAGTTCAGGTTCAGCTTCGGCGGCGCGTTCAGGTCGAGCCCCGGCAGGCCCGATCCGCCGGGCGCGCCGAGGCCGGGAATCTGGATCGAGTCGAACTGCTTGTCGATCGATTTCTGGTCGAGCTGCACGGCAGATGCCTTGTAGTGCATCACCATCTTGGGGAACAGGATCACCAGCCCGACCATGATGCACTGGATGACCACGAACGGCACCGCGCCCCAATAGATCTGGCCCGTGGTCACCGGCTCCATCTGAAGGCCCGTGACCTTGTCCCTGTATCGGTCCTTCGGCGCGACCGAGCGCAGATAGAACAGCGCGAAGCCGAAGGGCGGGTGCATGAACGAGGTCTGCATGTTGACGCCGAGGATGACGCCGAACCAGATCAGGTCGATACCGAGCTTGTCCGCCGCGGGGCCGAGAAGCGGCACGATGATGAAGGCGAGCTCGAAGAAATCGAGGAAGAACGCCAGCAGGAACACCATGATGTTGGTGAAGATCAGGAAGCCGGTCTGGCCGCCCGGCAGCGAGACCAGCAGGTGCTCGACCCAGAGATGGCCGTTGACGCCGTAGAAGGTCAGCGAGAAGACGCGCGCGCCGACCAGGATGAAGAGCACGAAGGCCGAGAGCTTCGCGGTCGACTCCGTCGCCTGTCTCAGCAGGTCGAACGTCAGTCTGCGCTTGGCGAAGGCCAGCAGGATCGCGCCCGCCGCGCCCATCGCGCCGCCCTCGGTCGGCGTGGCGAGGCCGATGAAGATGGTGCCGAGCACGAGGAAGATCAGCGCCAGCGGCGGCACCATCACGAAGATGACCTGCTCGGCCATGCGCGAGAGCAGGTTCAGCCCCAGCATCTTGTTGAGCGTGGCGATGACGAAGGAGACGGCAACCGCGATCGACATCGTCAGCACGACGAAGTCGGCGCCCGCACCGACCTTGGTGAAGTATTTCATGTAGCCGATGGCGACGGCGAAGGAGAGGATCGTCACCACCAGCAGCGAGAAGCGCCGCGTCACGCCGTCGGCGTCGCGCAGGGTCTGGGCCTCCGGCGGCAGGCCAGGCGCGCGTGCGGGGTAGACCACCGTGACGAGGAAGACGTAGCCGGCATACATCGCCGACAGCACGAGGCCGGGGATGAAGGCGCCCTCATACATGTCGCCGACGGAACGGCCGAGCTGGTCGGCCAGCACGATCAGGACGAGCGAGGGCGGGATGATCTGCGCGAGCGTGCCGGACGCCGCGATGACGCCCGAGGCCAGCCTGCGGTCATAGCCGTAGCGCAGCATGATCGGCAGCGAGATCAGGCCCATCGAGATCACCGAGGCGGCGACCACGCCGGTCGTCGCCGCCAGAAGCGCGCCGACGAAGATGACCGCATAGGCGAGACCGCCGCGGATCGGCCCGAACAGCTGGCCGATCGTGTCGAGCAGATCCTCGGCCATGCCGGAGCGCTCCAGCACCAGCCCCATGAAGGTGAAGAACGGGATCGCCAGCAGGACGTCGTTGTTCATCGTGCCGTAGATGCGCTCGGGCAGCGCCTGCAGGAAGTTCTCCTGGAACAGGCCGAGCTCGATGCCGACGATGGCGAAGAGCAGGCCGTTGGCCGCCAGCGCGAAGGCGACCGGATAGCCCAGAAGCAGGAACACGACGAGCGCCGCGAACATCACCGGCGCCATGTTGACGCGCATGAAGTCGCCGAGGCCGGCGGCCTGCGCCTCGCCGGTCTGGAGAACGAGGAAGGCGACGGCGGTGAGCGCGAGCAGCAGGCCGGCGACGCGCGGAAGGCGGAAAGCGGTCATGGGGCGAGATCCGGACGAGTGCGGAAAGCGGCGAAGGCGGGAGCGTCAGGCGAGGCCGTCGGCCTTGGCCTGATCGAGCAGGCGCTGCGCCTCGGCCTCGGCCGCGGCAGCGTGGCCCTTCAGCGCCTCGTCATCCTCGAGATCGCCGCGCATGATCGCGATCTGCTTGATGATCTCGGAAACGCCCTGGAAGGCGAGCATCAGGAAGCCGATGACGACGAGGCCCTTGGCCGGCCATTGCGGCAGGCCGCCGGCCGAGAGCGACTGCTCGTTGACCGCGTAGGAGCGCACGAAGAACGGCCAGGAGTGATAGATCATCAGCAGGCAGAACGGCATCAGAAAGAGCCCGTGGCCGATCAGGTCGATCCAGCGCTGCACGCTCTTCGGCAGCAGGCTGTTCACGATGTCGATGCGGATGTGCTCCTTCACCTGCAGCGTCCAGGACGCGCACATCAGGAAGACGGCGCCGAACAGCATCCATTGCAGTTCGAGCCAGGCGTTCGAGGACACGTTGAACAGCTTGCGGATGATCGCATTCGCGGTGGCGACGATCACGGCCAGCAAGATCAGCCAGGCGACCTTCCTGCCGATCTGGCCGTTGATCGCGTCGATGGCGCGGCTGATACCAAGAAACCCCTGCAAAGCGTCTCTCCCGACTGCCGATATGGCGGCTATGCCGCTCCCCTTATCGGCTGTCGTTATCGAAACCGCGAACCATGCACAAGATCGCAGATTGGGCAGATTTTGCGGCGGCACGCGAATCCGGCTAGTGCCGGGGACGTCACGGACAGCGAAGGACAGCCAGCCGATGCATGCCATGTTCCCGCCGGCTCTGGCCGTCCTCATATCGGCTCTGGCGGCTTCGGGCGCCTCGGCGCAGGTCGCGCCGGCCGATATCCGGATCCAGCTCTTTCTCGAGCGCTCGGGCAAGCTCTCGGACAATCTGGTCGGCGCCGGCAAGGCGCTGCACAACACGGTCATCGGCGAAGGTGCCGCCGGCGAGCCGGCCGAGGCCGTGCTGGTGACGCTCGGCTTCACCGGCCCGAAAAACAGCCGCTCCTCGGACACGATCGCCCGCGACCTCGCGGCGGTGACGGTGAAGCAGAAGGCCAAGACCGGCGAGAAGATCCTGCTCAAGCGCGCCTATGGCGGCTTCCTGTTCGGCGAGAGCGGCCGCATCCACAAGGCCTTCCTGCTCGACAACGCGACCTGCGCGCCGCTGGAGGTCGAGGTCAAGGTCGGCCGCGCCGTGAAGACCGCCGCCGTCGAGTTCAGCTGCGGCGAGTGAGTGCCGGGACGGAGAAGAAACGTTATGCTGGCGTTCACAATTGGAGAATAATATTCTTGGCATCGTGAGCGGCCGAGGCCGCATCGGATCGACGCCATGTGCCGTTTCCTCGTCTATGCCGGAACGCCCGTCCATCTCGAGGACCTGATCGCCTCGCCCTGTCATTCGCTGATCCACCAGTCGCTCCATGCCGAGGAGACCAAGACCGGCACGAACGGCGACGGCTTCGGCGTCGGCTGGTATGGCGAGCGGCCCGAGCCCGGCCAGTATCGCGAGGTCCGGCCGGCCTGGTCGGACGAGAACCTGCTCTCGATCGCCCGCCAGGTCCGCTCGCACCTGTTCTTCGCCCATGTCCGCGCCGCGACCGGCACGGCGACGACGCGGGCGAACTGCCACCCCTTCGTCCACGGCCGGCACCTCTTCATGCATAACGGCCAGATCGGCGGCTACGCCGCGATCCGACGCAAGCTCGAGGCGCTGATCCCAGACGACCTCTACGCGGCGCGCCTCGGCACGACCGATTCGGAGGCGCTGTTCCTGCTCGCGCTGGCACGCATGGCCGAGGGAGCCACGCCCGGCGAGGCGCTGGCCTGGGCCGTCGAACAGGCGCTGGTCCTGATGCGGCAGGCCGGCATCCGCGAGCCCTTGCGCTTCGCCGCCGCGCTCGCGGACGGCGAGACGATCCATGCCGTGCGCTGGTCTTCCGACGCGAAGCCGCCGACGCTCTATCTCTGCGACAAGGGCGACAGCCTCGTCATCGCCTCCGAGCCGGTCGATTCGCTGCGCGACTGCTGGAAGGCGCTGCCGGCGAACAGCCTCGTCACCGCCCGCCCCGGCGCGGTCACGATGTCCGCCTTCGAGATCGGGCTGAAGCGCGCCGCCTGATCCGCTTGCGCCCTGCCGCGCCATCGGCCACACGCGCAATCGCATGCGCATCTTCGACACGGCCCTCCCGATCGACGCCGTCCTCGGCGATCTCGCCACCGCCTTACGGGCACGGCCGAACGCGGTGCTGGTCGCCCCGCCCGGTGCCGGCAAGACCACGCGCGTGCCGCTCGCCCTCCTCGACGAGCCCTGGACGAAGGGCGGCAGGCTGATCGTGCTGGAGCCGCGCCGGCTCGCGGCGCGCGGCGCCGCCGCCCGGATGGCGCAGACCCTCGGAGAGCGCGTCGGCGAGACCGTGGGCCTGCGCGTCCGGCTCGGCTCGAAGATCGGTCCCAGGACCCGGATCGAGGTCGTCACCGAAGGCGTCTTCGCCCGGATGATCCTCGACGATCCGGCGCTGGAGGGCGTCGCGGCGGTGCTGTTCGACGAGTTCCACGAGCGCTCGCTCGACGCCGATTTCGGCCTCGCACTGGCGCTCGACGCACAGGGAGGCCTGCGCGAGGACCTGCGCATCCTGGTGATGTCGGCGACGCTCGACGGCGCGCGCGTGGCGAGGCTGCTCGGCCGGGGACCCGATGGCGATGCGCCCGTGATCGAGAGCCAGGGCCGCGCCTTTCCCGTCGAGACGCGCCATCGCGGCCGCGATCCCGGCAAACGCATCGAGGACCAGGTCACGGAGACCGTGCTGCTGGCGCTGAACGAGCAGGCCGGCTCGCTGCTGGTCTTCCTGCCGGGCCAGGGCGAGATCCGCCGCGTCGACGAGCGCCTGCGCGAACGCATCCGCGATCCTTTAATCGAGATCGCGCCGCTCTATGGCGCGCTCGACCAGACCGAGCAGGACCGCGCCGTGCTGCCCGCCCCGCCCGGCCGGCGCAAGATCGTGCTGGCGACGGCGATCGCCGAGACCTCGCTGACGATCGAAGGGGTGCGGGTCGTGATCGATTCAGGCCTCGCCCGCGTGCCGGTCTACGAACCCGACATCGGCGTCACCCGCCTGGAGACCCGCCGCGTCAGCCGCGCCGCGGCCGACCAGCGCCGCGGTCGCGCCGGCCGGACCGAGCCCGGCATCTGCTACCGGCTCTGGGAGGAGGCCGGCACCGGCGCGCTCGAACCCTTCGCGCGACCCGAGATCCTCTCCGCCGACCTCGCTCCCCTGCTGCTCGACTGTGCCGCCTGGGGCGAGAGCGATCCGACACGCCTGCGCTTTCTCGATCCGCCGCCGGCGCCGGCGCTCAAGGAGGCGCGAACGCTGCTGAACGCGCTCGGCGCACTCGATGCCGACGGGCGTATCACCGCGGACGGGAAGGCGCTTCAGGCCCTGCCGCTGCCGCCGCGGCTGGCGCGCATGGTCGTCACCGCCGCTCGTCTCGGTGCGAGCGGACACGCCGCCGATCTCGCCGCGCTGCTGGTCGAACGCGGGCTCGGCGGCGATGCGATCGATCTCGGCGAGCGGTCGGAGCGGTTTTCGCGCGAACGCGGCGGGCGGGCGTCCGAGATGCGCCGCCTCGCCGAGGGCTGGGCGCGGACGGCGCGGGACGGCGGCTCCGGCGGGACGGCGCAGGCGGCGTCGCCGGGCTTCCTGCTGGCGCTGGCCTATCCCGAGCGCATCGCCAGGGCGCGCAGTCCGGGCTCCGGCCAGTATCTCCTCGCCAATGGCCGTGGCGCGGCGCTGGAGCCGGCTCAGCGCCTCGCGCGCGAGCCCTGGCTCGTCGTCGCCGAGATGACCGGCGCGGCGCAGCAGGCCCGCATCCTGAGCGCGGTCGCGATCCCGGAGGGTGACATCCTGCGGCTGGTCGCGGACGGCCTGACCTCGCTTGCGGTCGAGGAACGCGTCGAGACCGTCTTCGACCGGCCGGCCCGTGCCCTGCGCTCGCGTGCGATCCGGCGCTATGGCGCGCTGACGCTGTCGGAGCGCCCGCTGCCGGCCGCCTCCGACGCGGATGGGGCCGCGATCCTGGCCAAAGGCATCGCCGGACTCGGCATCGGGCTTTTGCCCTGGACGAAAGCGCAGCTCCAGCTGCGCGAGCGGGTCGGCTTCCTGCGCCGCGCCGAGGGCAGCGAGACCTGGCCCGATCTCGGCGATGCCGGCCTCGCCACCGCGCCCGAAGCATGGCTGGCGCCACATCTCGCCGGCCGCGCCGCGCTTTCGGCGATCGAGCCCGGCGACCTCGACTCCGCCTTGTCGGGCCTGCTGTCCTGGGAGCTCAAACGCCGGCTCGACGCCGAGGCGCCGACGCATTTCGAGGCGCCGACCGGCTCGCGCCTGCCCGTCGACTATGCCGCCGAGGCCGGCCCGACGATCTCGCTGCGCGTGCAGGAGCTCTTTGGACTCCAGGCCCATCCGTCGCTCGCGGGCGGGCGCGTGCCGCTGGTGCTGGAGCTGCTCTCGCCCGGCCACAAGCCGATCCAGATCACCCGCGACCTCCCGGGCTTCTGGCGCGGCTCCTGGGCGGCGGTGAAGTCCGAGATGAAGGGCCGCTACCCGCGCCATCCCTGGCCGGACGATCCGGCCGCGGCCCAGCCGACGACGCGGGCCAAGCCGCGCGGGACGTGAGGCGAGCGGCTGGCGGGTTCACGTCCTGCCTGCTATTGTTTCGGCGAGCCGAGGAGCGTTTCATGGGCCTGAGATCGCTGACGATCACCCTGTCCGACGACGTCGCCAAGCGCCTCGACGACAAAGTCGCTTCGGGCGAGTATGGTTCGCCGAGCGAGGCCGTCGAGGATGGCCTGCGTTTGCTTGATGTGCCCGATTTCGACGACGCGACGCTGATGGCTGCGATCCGGCCAGCCTATGAGGCCTATCGTCGCGAACCGAAAAGGGCCATTCCTGCCGATGAGGTCTTCGATGGCCTCGATGCTCGCTATCAGGCGCGCAAGCGGGCGCGCTCGAACGTATGAAGAGCCGTCCACTGGTCTTTCTACCGGAAGCCCAGGGCGATCTCGACGATCTGTATGAATGGATTGCCGATAGCGGCGGCGAACGCATCGCTCGCCATTTCGTCGATCGGCTGCGTACCTTCTGCGACAATATCGCTCTTGCGCCGGAACGTGGCCAGCGTCGCGACGACCTGATGCCGGGCCTGCGTTTCGCCGGCTATCGTCGCCGGGCGACGATAGCCTTCACGATCGAGGAGCGCGCCGTCGTCATAATCCGCGTGCTCTATCGCGGCCGAGATGTCGATGCACTGTTTCGCCGCGCAGAAGACTGAACGCCGGCTCAGGGTCGCACTCAATTCCCCATGCGGTCGCGCCATTGCCGCTCGCCGGCGAGGCAGGAGGAGCGCGACCCTTGCGTCTGCGCTCTCTGGATCCGCGCTTGCGGCTCGGCTGGCAGCTCGGCGATCTCGCGGACCAGCTTGGTCCGGGTCGCGTCGACGAACTGGTGGCGCTCGCGGATCGGGATCACGAAGGCGCCGATGCCGGTGATGACGCAGTCCTCGTAATACTGGTCGAGATTGTCGATATCGAAATAGCTCGCCTGCTTCAGCATCACCGGCAGGCCGTTGATGCTGATGCCCTTGGCTCCGGCCTCGTCGCGGGCCTGCGTCACCGGACGGCCGTCATTGTTGGCGCCGTCGCCCGAGATGTCGATGACCTTGCGCAGGGCCTGGACGTTGGATTGCTCGAGCAGCTGCATCGAGAGGTCGATCGCGCCCGAGATCGAGGTGCGCCGGCCGCGGCGCGTCGGCGCCTCTCCGAGTTCCTCGGCGAAGGCCAGCGCCGACTGCGGCGAATCGATGATCGTCCACGGTTTGACAACGTGCTGGAACTGCGTCCCGGCCCATTCGAAATAGGTCACCGCGATCTTGCCGACGGCACCCTTGGCGATGGCGTCGTGGAGCTGCTTCGAGCGGAAGGCCTCGATATAGCCGTTGCGCTGCAGAGCGAGTTCGTCGAGGTCCATCGAGAAGGACACATCGACCGCGAGAACGAGCGCGACGTCGACCTCCTCGCCCGGTGTCGCCGCAGTCTGCGCATTGGGGGCGGCGGCACTCCATAGGCACGCCGCCAACACTCCGGGGAGCACTCGACTCAAGAGACCGAACAGCCAGCGCCGCATCGCCACCTCCGTCATCATGTCGCAACGGAAGTGTGCGCCGGTTCACGCGCGGCGCCAAGGCCGAAAGCTGGGCAGCGTCAGCCTTTCCAGCGGGCATTCACGATCGTGATCGCCGCCGCCAGGACATCGGCGATGCCGAGCGCCGAGGTATCGAGCAGCACGGCGTCGCCGGCCGCCTTCAGGGGCGCGTCGCTGCGGCCCGAATCGCGGGCGTCGCGCCGGCGGATATCGGCGAGGATGCCGTCGAGGCTCGCGGCCTCGCCGCGCCCGGCGAGCTCCTTGTGGCGGCGCGCGGCGCGGACCTCCGGTGTCGCCGTGACGAAGAGCTTCGCCGGTGCGTCCGGGCAGATCACCGTGCCGATGTCGCGCCCGTCGAGCACGGCGCCGCCCGGCTGGCCGGCGAAGCGGCGCTGCCGGGCGATCAGCCCGGCCCGAACCGCCGGCATGGCGGCGACGACCGAGGCCGCCTCGCCGATCTCGCGGCCGCGCAGGCGCTCCTCGGCGAAAGCCGTCTCGTCGAAGCTCGCAACGATGTCCGCCGCGGCCTGCGCATCGTGGATGTCGTGGCCGGTGTCGAGCATGGCGCGGGCCACCATGCGATAGAGCAGGCCGGTGTCGAGATAGGGCAGGCCGTAATGCTCGGCGAGCTTGCGCGCCAGCGTGCCCTTGCCCGACGCCGCCGGCCCGTCGACGGCGATGACCAGCCGCTCGGTGTCGGCCTCGCTCACGCGATCTCGCCCCCAAGCCCGTTCATCAAAGCGAGGAAGCTCGGGAAGCTCGTCGCGATCATCGCGCCGTCGTCGACCCGCATCGGCTCCCGCGTCGCCAGCCCCATCACAAGGAAGCTCATGGCGATGCGGTGGTCGAGATGTGTGGCGACGAGGCCGTTGCCGACGACGTTGCCGCCCGAACCCTCGACGACGAGGTCGTCGCCCTCGATCGCGCAGCTGACGCCGGCGGCCTTCAGACCGGCCTCGACGGCGGCGAGCCGGTCGGATTCCTTGACCCTGAGCTCCTGCAGCCCGCGCATCCGGGTCGTGCCGGTGGCAAAGGCGGCGGCGACGGCGAGCACCGGATATTCGTCGATCATCGAGGGCGCACGCTCGGGCGGCACCGTGACGCCGGTGAGGCTCGAGGCCCGCACGCGCAGGGTCGCGACCGCCTCGCCGCCCTCGTTCGCCTCGTCTTCGACTGTGATGTCGGCGCCCATCTCGCGCAGGGTGGTCAGGAGCCCGCTGCGCAGCGGATTGGTCATCACGCTTTCGAGCACGATCTCGGAGCCCGGCACGATCAGGGCCGCGACCAGCGGGAAGGCCGCCGAGGACGGATCGGACGGCACCACGATCGGCGCCGCGACGAGCTCGGGCTGGCCCTTCAGCACGACGCGGCGGCCATGCGCGCCATCCGGCGAAACCGCGACCTCGGCACCGAAATGCGTCAGCATCTTCTCGGTGTGGTCGCGCGTCGCCTCGGCCTCGATCACGGTGGTCTCGCCCGGCGCGGCGAGACCGGCGAGCAGCACGGCCGACTTGATCTGCGCCGAGGCGACCGGGGTGCGGTAGACGATCGGGATCGCCTCCTTCGGCCCGCGCAAGGTCAGCGGCACGCGTCCGCCCTCCTCCTGCGCCACGATCGTCGTGCCCATCAGCTCCAGCGGATCGAGGATGCGTCGCATCGGGCGCTTGCGCAGCGAGGCGTCGCCGTCGAAGGTCGTGGTGATCGGATGGGCGCCGCAGACGCCCATCATCAGGCGCGAGCCGGTGCCGGCATTGCCGAAATCGAGCAGCCCGGCCGGCTCGCGCAGGCCGCCGACACCGACGCCGCGCACCCGCCAGGCACCCGGCCCGTCGTGATGGACGATGGCGCCGAGCGCGCGCGCCGCATCGGCCGTTCGCATCACGTCCTCGCCCTCGAGCAGGCCCGAAACCTTCGTCTCGCCGATCGCGAGCAGGCCGAAGATCATGGCACGATGCGAGATCGACTTGTCTCCGGGAACGCGGACGCGGCCCCGGAGCGGGCCGGAGCGGCGGGCGGAGACGGGAACGGGAGAGGCGGAATGGGCCAAGGCGCTGCCTGCGGGGTCGATGTCTGTGAAATGCCGGGGCTGCCTAGCATGGCGGCAACGCGGGCGTCACGAGGGCATGGAGGCGAAATCAGCATTTGACAGCGCCGCTCCTGCCGACTAACGGACGCGCCTGCTTTTCCAGACCCCGACCGATTGAAAGTCCGACGCCGTGGCGAAACCGGAACTTGGCACCAAGCGCGTCTGCCCGACGACTGGCCGCAAATTCTACGACCTCAACAAGGATCCGATCGTCTCGCCCTATACGGGCCAGTCGTTCCCGCGCTCGCTGTTCGAGCCGCAGGCCAAGGCGGCGGCAGCGCCGAAGCCGGCCGACGACGAGGACGAGGTCGAGACCGCCGACGGGCCGGTCGAGCTCGTCTCGCTCGACGAAGCCGACGCCGAGGCCACCGAAAAGGAGGCCGTCGTCACCAGCGAGGACGACATCGAGGTCGAGGACGACGAAAGCACGCCCGACGACGACACCTTCCTGGAAGAGGACGAGGAAGGCGACGACGACGTCGCCGACCTGATCGACGGCGACATCGAAGGCGACGAGGACGTCTGACGCCCGACCGGCGGGAATGACGACAGCGCGACAATCGGCGCTTGAGTTGTCCGGCCGGCCCGCCTATAGAGCGCCTGCGTCGCCGACAAGGCGCCGCCGCCGCTGGCCGCTTCGCAGGATGCGAAGCCCCGCACCAGCGCAGAGAATTCCGGTCGATCCCCAATTCGACCGGCGAGAGTGGGGCCATAGCTCAGTTGGGAGAGCGCTTGAATGGCATTCAAGAGGTCGGCGGTTCGATTCCGCCTGGCTCCACCATCTCCTCCCATAAATATAGTCTTCGAATGGGCGCGGCCTTGCAGCTCAGCGCCATCGTGTCCGATGCCCGAGCGGGCCGGCGCCTTCCCGCACCGCCCGCCGCCATGCTAGACAGCCGGCGATGGCACCGCTGCAACAGACCGTCCTCGTCGTCGAGGACGAGCGCGTCACCCGGCTGATCCTCGCCCGCCATCTCGAACAGGCGGGATTCCGGGTCGTGCCGGTCGAGGACGGCGAGACCGCGCTCACCTTGCTGCGCGATCCGGCCTTCGTGGTCGATTGGCTCTATACCGACATCAAGCTGCCCGGCCTCGTCGACGGCTGGATCGTCGGGGCCGAGTTCCATCTCGGCCACCCGCTGCGGCCGGTCGTCTACGCCACGGCGCAGGCGCGCCGCTCCGAGGCCGAGACGGTCCGCAGCCTGTTCGTCCGGAAGCCGTTCGATCCGGCGTTGATCGTCGCCTTCTTCCGCGACGCGGCCGCCCGCGAAGCCGCACCGACCGCCATCAGGCCGCCTGCAGCGCGCTGATCGTCGTCAGCGTCGTCCGGCGCTCGGCCAGGACGGCCTGCAGGGCTTCGTCGATGCCGTGCCCCGACAGGCAGGCCTGTTCCAACGCGGTGCAGCGCTGCGACAGCGCGAGGAAGCCGAGCATCCCCGCGGCCGAAACCAGCTTGTGCGCATCCGCCGCCAGGCGGCCGGGGTCGCGCGACGTCAGGGCGCCCTCCTCGCCCAGACTCTCGTCGAGCAGGGCGAGCAGGGCGTTCAGGAGCCCCGCCATCTCGGCGGGACCGAACATGTCGGCGAGCCGGTCATAGGTCTCCCGGTCGAGAACATCGCGAGCCGGCGGCGCCTCGTCCGGCGGCGGCGCGGCGGGGCCGGCGTCTCGCGCCGTCAGGTGGCGCTCGACCGCGGCCAGGAGGTCGTTGCGCTTGAACGGCTTGCCGACATGGTCGTCCATGCCTGCCTTCCTGAACTCCGCGACCTGAGCCGGCAGGACGTTCGCGGTCATCGCGACGACCGGAACCGTTCTGGCCGGATGGTCGAGTTCGCGAATCAGCCGTGTCGCCGTGACGCCGTCCATGCCGGGCATCTGCACATCCATCAGCACCACGTCGTAGCGCGTGCGCTGGACCGCCCTGACCGCGTCGGCACCGTCGCCGACGACATCGACGCGATGGCCGGCCGATTCGAGCACGGCCGAAGCCAGCCGCTGGTTGATCTCGAGATCCTCGGCCAGAAGGATCGTCGCCGGTCGGCTCTGCCGCGGCGCGGGTGCAGCACGGCCCCTCGCCTCGCCCCCGGCCGCCTCGGGCAAGGACAGCCCGAACCAGAAGGTCGAGCCCTCTCCGGCACGGCTGTCGAGGCCGATCGTCCCGCCCATCAGCTCGACCAGCCGCTTCGAGATCGCGAGCCCGAGGCCTGTGCCGCCGAATTCGCGCGCGATCGAACCGTCGACCTGCGAGAAGCGCTGGAACAGCCGCGATTGCCGTTCCGGCGGAATGCCGATGCCGGTATCGGTGACCGAGAAGGTCAGCAGTTGCGCCCCGTCCGCGGTGCGTCCGCGGCTCGCGACCGTGAGCGCGACCTGCCCGGCGGGCGTGAACTTCACCGCGTTGTTGAGCAGGTTGAGCAGGATCTGGCGCAACCGGTCCTGATCGCCGACCAAAGCGCGGTGAACTCCGTCCTCGATCCGGACCACGAGCGCCAAACCCTTGGCCTCGGCCAGCCCGCGCACGATCGAGACGGTGTTGTCGATCAGCATGTCGAGGTCGAAGGGCTGCGGATCGAGTTCGATCTGCCCGGCCTCGATCTTCGAGAAATCGAGGATGTCATTGACGACGGTCAGCAGGGCGGCGCCCGAGCTCTGGATGCGCTCGGCCTGGACGCGCTGGTTCCCGCTCAACCCGTCGCCGTCGAGCAGCAGGTCGGTATAGCCGATGATGCCGTGCAGCGGCGTCCTGATCTCGTGCGACATCGAGGCCAGGAAATCGGTCTTGGCCTGACTCGCGGCCTCTGCCTCTGCCTTGGCCGTTTCGAGCGCCTTGGCCTGGCTCAGCCGCTCCGATACGTCGCGGAAGGTCGCGACGATGGTCGGCCGGTCGTCGCGCGCCTCTGGGATGCGCCTGAAGCTGCCCTCGACCCAGATCCAGCCCTTCAGCTTGTGCAGACAGCGATAGACCAGCGAAACCTGATCCTCGCCGCGCGACAGCCGCGACGTCGTCTCGAACAGGGCGGCGATATCGTCGGGGTGGACATAGTCACGCAGTCGCATGGCCTGGAGCTCGTCGGGCGTGAAGCCGAGCAGGCGCAGCGAGGCCGGCGAGATGTAGGAGCGGCGCCCGTCATCATGCCCGAGCATGATCAGCTCGCTGGTGTTCTCGGCGAGCAGGCGGTAGCGCTCCTCGCTGTCGGCCAGGGCCGTCTCGGCGGCCTTGCGCTCGGTCTGGTCGCGCAGCGAGCAGATGATCGCCTCGGGAGCACCGGTCTTCCGGTCGAAGGCGAGCGTCATGCCGGCCTCGATCCAGAGCCAGCGGCCGTCCTTGTGACGGGTGCGGTAGCTCGCGGTGACGCGGTTGTCGGCGACGTCGCCGGCGACGAGACGACGGGCGAGGGTCCGCACCGCCGGCGCATCGTCGGGATGGATCGCGTCGGAAGGCTGCGCGCCCAGCATCTCCTCCGGCTCGAAGCCGAGCAGGTTGCGGCAGGTCGGCGAGACGTATTCGCGCTTGAAGTCGAGGCTGAGCCGCGTGATCACGTCGTTGGTCGTCTCGGCCAGGAGCCGGTAGCGCGCCTCGCTCTCGCGCATCGCCGCCTCGGCGGCCCGTCTCGCCGTGATGTCGCTGTAGGTGCGCACCACCGCCGAGCCATCGGGCAACGGCATGGTGCGGACCTCGACCACGGTGCCGTTCGGGCGCCGGCGCTCATAGACGCCCGATCGCGCGAGAGCGGCGTAGTCGAAGACCCGCGCACGCAGGGCCGGATCGATATCGGCGAACTCGCCCTTGCGGTCGAGATGGTCGAGGATCGCTTGCAGGTCGGGCCTCGTCGCCATGAATTCCGGCGACAGGCCCATCAGCTCGGCGCAGCGCCGGTTGGCGACCTTGATCTCGCCATCGGGACCGATCAAAGCGAGGCCCTGGTCGATCGTGTCGAGCGTGATCTCCAGCATCGCCGATTTCTCGGCGAGCGCCGTTTCGGTGCGATGCAGTTCGGTCACATCCATGATCGTGCCGAAGATCGCGACCGTGCGGCCACTCTCGTCGGTCTGCGACAATCCGCGCGAGACGACGTTGCGATACTCGCCGTCGGGCCGCACGATCCTGAGCGAGAAGTCGAAGGGCTCGCCGGTCACGATCGCGTCGCGGACATGGCGCTCGACCTCGGCCCGGTCGTCGGGATGGTAGGCCTCGATCGCGCTTCCGACATCGGGCACATGGGACGCCGGGTCGAGCCCGTGCATCCGGAAGACCTCCTGCGACCAGGTCAGGACATTGGCCTCGAGATCGACATGCCAATGGCCGACATGAGCGATCTGCTCGGCGAGGAGCAGCCGCCGGTTCGCTTCCCGCGCCTCGGCCTCGGCGAGCTTGAGATGGGTGATGTCGCGGGTCGAGACGAAGATGCGGTCGATCCTGCCGGCGGCGTCGCGCAGCGGGACCTGGATCGTCTCCCAGTGGCGCTTGCCGCTTCTGCCGAGCTGGATGTCCTCGAAGCGTTCCGGAACGCCGCGTTCGAGGCAACGGCCGAGATGGCCTTCGACCTTCGCCGCCTCCTCGGCCCCGAGCACGTCCGCGATCAGGCGGCCGGAGGCGACGTCTGCGGGAAGATGGACGATGTCGGCCGCCCTCGCGTTGTAGGTCTCGATCGCGAAGCGGCCCTTGCCGTCGAGGCGATTGATGAACAGGCCGTCGGTCGCATTGTCGAAGACGGCCCGGAACAGCCGCTCGCTGCGATCGACCGCCTTCCATGAGCGCGTCAGCGCCGTGCCGAGGCCGACCAGCAGCAGGATCGCCAGCACCGTCGCCGTGCCGAGGATCGTCATGTCGCGCCACCACGGCGCCAGTGCCTCGTCGCGCGAGATGCCGACGAGGACCGACAGTCCGGTCTCGGCATTGCGGCGATGGGCGACGATCCGCACGGCACCGTCATTGGGCGAGCGCGCCTCGAATACGCCCTCGGCGATCGTCCGCAGCCGCTCGACCAGCGCCGGCGCCTCCGACTGGCCGATCGAGGCGTCGAGCCAGGGTCGCCGGACCAGCCGGATGCCGCTGGGCGAGATCAGGCCGATGGCGCCCGATTCGCCGATGCCCATCTGCTCGTAGAATGTCCGGAAATACTCGGGCGCGACGGCCGCGACCGCGATCCCGCCGAAGGAGCCGTCCGGCCGGGAAATCCGGCGGCTGGCGATGATGGTCCACTGCCCGTTGACGCGGTTGCGGATCGTCGAGCCGATGAACAGATCCGCATCGGCGCTGCGCTGGTGCACGGTGAAATAGTCGCGATCCTGCGAGGACGGACCGGCACGCGGCGCCGGCCCGACCGAATCATGGACGATCATGCCGTTCTCATCGAGAACGACGATGCTGCGGATCTGCGGCGAGGCGTCGGCGAGGCCCTTGAGCAGGACATGAACAGGGCCGATTCCCGTCGCGCCGCGGGCATCGGCCTCGATCCGGTTCTGGACGATGCGGAGATTGAGGTCGACCGCCTCGAAGGTCCGCCCCGCATGCTGTTCGAGCGAGAGCGTCAGGTTCCTGGCACCGGTCTGCGCCTGGCGCAGGGCGGCGCCGTAGCTCTGCCAGGCGATCAGGCAGACCAGCAGGACCAGCACCGCGACGGCGGCGGCGACGAGCGCAGCGATGCGCCCCGCCGTCGAGCGGCCCGAGGCGAGGGATGCATCCGGGGCATGGGCCGCCGGGGTGGAAACCGCCATTCACCGCTCCGCCGTCTCTGCCTTAGACGGCGCCCATCCTATCACCGATTCGGCAAGGCCCGTCGCCGACTGTCCACAGGCGATGCCGGCCCTGCCGGCGGCGCGCGCTCTAGCCTTTCGCCCGGTTTCGTGTATATGCCCCAGTCAGCCGGCCTTCCGCCGGTCGCGCGACCCCTCCGCGATGAGGCGGATCGCGGGTTTTCGGACCCTGCTGGACGACATCCCGGCTGCGGCCCGCCAGATCAACATCCAACCGAAGGATCACACGATGTCGATTACGGCCGAGCGCAAGACCGCGCTCATGAAAGAGCACGCCACGAAGCCGAACGACACCGGCTCGCCGGAAGTCCAGGTCGCGATCCTGACGGAGCGCATCAACAACCTGACCGGCCACTTCAAGTCCCATGTCAAGGACAACCACTCGCGTCGCGGCCTGCTCAAGATGGTCTCGCAGCGCCGTTCGCTGCTCGACTACCTGAAGAGCAAGAGCGAGCCGCGCTACAAGAGCCTGATCGAGAAGCTCGGCATCCGCCGCTGATCGACGCCACGACCGTTTCACGCCCGGTGCGACCTCGCTCCGGGCGGTTTTGCAAGATCAAGTCCAAGACCAATCGACGACTTGAGTTCGGGAGCCGGCCGCAATGGGGTGGCCTCTCCCGATGTCAGCGCGGGACCCGCATGGGGCGGCCTCCCCGCATGACCCGCCGGGCGTCCTTCACGCCCATGGCAGGATTGCCGAGCGCTCGGGCGCCGAACCACCAGACATCCGAGCGCTTCGTCGTCTTGCCTATGGGCCAGGAAGACACCCGACGGGTCGAAATCCGATCCGAAAGAAAAATCCATGTTCGATGTCCAGACCGAAGAACTGATGTGGGGCGGGCGCAAGCTCGTGCTCGAAACCGGCAAGATCGCCCGCCAGGCCGACGCCGCCGTGCTCGCGACCTATGGCGAGACCGTCGTGCTCGCGACCGTGGTCTCGGCCAAGTCTCCCAAGCCGGGAATCGACTTCTTCCCGCTGACCGTGAACTACCAGGAGAAGACCTTCGCCGCCGGCCGCATCCCGGGTGGCTATTTCAAGCGCGAAGGCCGCCCGACCGAGAAGGAGACGCTGGTCTCGCGCCTGATCGACCGGCCGATCCGCCCGCTCTTCGTCGAGGGCTACCGCAACGAGACGCAGGTCGTCTGCACCGTGCTGCAGCATGACCTCGAGAACGATCCCGACATCGTCGCGATGGTCGGCGCCTCCGCCGCGCTCACCCTGTCGGGCGTGCCCTTCACCGGCCCGGTCGGCGCCGCCCGCGTCGGCTATATCGACGGCGCCTACAAGCTCAATCCGCTGATCGACGAGGTCAAGGAATCGGCGCTCGATCTCGTCGTCGCCGGCACGCCCGACGCCGTGCTGATGGTCGAGTCGGAGGCCAAGCAGCTTTCGGAAGAGACCATGCTCGGCGCCGTGATGTTCGGCCACAAGCATTTCCAACCGGTGATCGACGCCATCATCCGCCTGGCCGAGAAGGCCGCCAAGGAGCCGCGCGACTACGTGCCGGCCGACAATTCGGTCGTGCTCGAGGCCGTGCTCAAGCTGGTCGACGCCGATATCCGCGCCGCCTACAAGATCACCACCAAGGCCGAGCGCTACAAGGCGCTGGATGCCGCCAAGGCCAAGGTCCAGGCGCTGGTCTCGGAAACGCCGGACGGCAAGACCACCTTCACCAAGGAGCAGGTCGGCGGCCAGTTCAAGGAGGCGCAGGCCAAGGTCGTGCGCTGGACGATCCTGGACGACGGCGTCCGCATCGACGGCCGCGACCTCAAGACGGTTCGCAAGATCGTCTCGGAGGCCGGCATCCTGCCGCGCACCCACGGCTCGGCGCTGTTCACCCGCGGCGAGACGCAGGCGCTGGTCGTGACCACGCTCGGCACCGGCGACGACGAGCAGTTCATCGATTCGCTCGAAGGCACCTACAAGGAGACCTTCCTGCTGCACTACAACTTCCCCCCCTATTCGGTGGGTGAAGCCGGCCGCATGGGCTCCCCCGGCCGCCGCGAGATCGGCCATGGCAAGCTCGCCTGGCGCGCGATCCGGCCGATGCTGCCGGCGAAGTCGGAGTTCCCCTACACGATCCGCGTCGTCTCGGAGATCACCGAGTCGAACGGCTCCTCCTCTATGGCCACCGTCTGCGGCACCTCGCTGGCGCTGATGGATGCCGGCGTGCCGCTGAAGGCGCCGGTCGCGGGCATCGCCATGGGCCTGATCCTGGAAGGCAAGCGCTTCGCCGTGCTCTCCGACATCCTCGGCGACGAGGACCATCTCGGCGACATGGACTTCAAGGTCGCCGGCACCGCCGAGGGCATCACCTCGCTCCAGATGGACATCAAGATCGCCGGCATCACCGAGGAAATCATGAAGGTCGCGCTCGACCAGGCCAAGGGCGGCCGCGAGCACATCCTGGGCGAGATGAACAAGGCGCTCGCGACCTCGCGCGGCCAGCTCGGCGAGTATGCGCCGCGCATCGAGACGATGAAGATCCCGGTCGACAAGATCCGCGAAGTCATCGGCTCCGGCGGCAAGGTTATCCGCGAGATCGTCGAGAAGACCGGCGCCAAGGTCAACATCGAGGATGACGGCACGATCAAGATCGCCTCGGCCGACGGCAAGTCGATCGAAGCGGCGATCAAGTGGATCAAGTCGATCGTCTCGGAAGCCGAGCCGGGCATGATCTATGACGGCACCGTGGTGAAGATCATGGAGTTCGGCGCCTTCGTGAACTTCTTCGGCGCCAAGGACGGCCTCGTCCACATCTCCGAGCTCGCCGCCGCCCGGGTCCAGAAGGTCTCGGACGTCGTCAAGGAAGGCGACAAGGTCAAGGTCAAGTTCCTCGGCCAGGACGAGCGCGGAAAGATCCGCCTCTCGATGAAGGTCGTCGACCAGGCGACCGGCGAGGACCTGACCGAGAAGCTGAAGGCCGCCCGCGATGCGGAGAAGAGCCGCGAGCGCCAGTCGGCCGAGTGAGGTCTCAGCCTCGGTGAGGCGCTTGCGCTTCACGTGAAACAAGGCGCCCCGCATCTCAGGATGCGGGGCGTTTTTGTTGCCGCGGCCTTGCCGGGCTGGCTTTCGGTCGAGCGCTCAAATAGTCTAGACTTATCGATTATCGGAGATCGACATGTCTGCCTGCCGCATCACCTCGCTTGACGCCCTCAGCCGGCTCTACCCCAACCCGGTCGCGCCGGCCTCGGTCCACAAGGAGATCGACCATGTCGACGAGAACTATGCCGCGCTGATCGCCGCATCGCCCTTCATGGTGCTTGCGACCAATGGTCCGGAAGGGCTGGATTGCTCGCCGCGTGGGGATCAGCCGGGCTTCGTCACAGTCCGGGACGCCAAAACGCTGCTAATTCCCGACCGAAAAGGCAATAACCGTCTGGATTCTTTGAAGAATATCCTGTTCGACGCGCGGATCGGAATGCTTTTCCTGATGCCCGGCTACGGCGAGACCCTGCGCGTCAACGGAACGGCTGAGCTGTCCTGCGATCCTGGGTTGTGCGGAGGCTTCGCGATGGCCGGCAAGCCGCCAGCCTGCGTCATCGTGGTCCATGTCGAGGCTGTCTACTTCCAGTGCTCGCGCGCGGTGGTCCGGGCCGATCTCTGGAACCCGGTAATGCATGTCGCGAAGGGCGCGGTGCCGAGCGCCGGGACGATCCTGCGCGAGATCACGGCGAGGCAGGCCGCGGTCGAGACCTTCGATGGCGAGGCCTATGACAAGGCGCTGCCGGAGCGGGTCAGGGCGACGCTGTATTGAGGGGCGCCAATCTTGTCATTCCGGGGCTTCGCGTAGCGAAGAACCCGGAACCCAAGACCTGACGAAGGCTCTGATCGCAATCTCTCACCCGGTCGTGGGTTCCGGGTTCGGCCCGAAGGGCCGCCCCGGAATGACAGGCGTGCAGCCCGCTCACAACAGCCCTTCGTTCCCGGCCAACACCTTCAGGTTCACGTCCGGCCTCGCGCCGACATGGCTGATGATCTCCGCCGCCGCCAGCGCGCCCAACCGCAGCGAATCGCGGACCTCGCGGTTCGAGGTCAGGCCGAACAGGAAGCCGGCCGCGAAGAGGTCGCCCGCGCCGGTCGCATCGACCACGCGCGTCACCGGAAACACCGGTTCCTCGACGATCCCGTCAGGCGTCACGGCGAGCGCGCCCTTTTCCGAGCGCGTCACCACGGCGAGGATGTTCTCCGCCCGCAGCGCGGCGAGCGCATCCTCGAAGGCCGCCGCCTGATACAGGCTCTTCAGCTCGTGCTCGTTGGCGAAGACGATGTCGACCATGCGGTTGCGCACGAGCCCGAGGAATTCGTCGCGATAGCGGTCGACGCAGAAGGAATCCGACAGGGTGATGGCGACCTTGCCGCCGGCCTTGTGGGCGATCTCGGAGGCCTTGCGGAAGGCGTCCTTCGCCGCCGGCGGATCCCAGAGATAGCCTTCGAGATAGATGATGTCGGCGTTCTCGACGGCTTTCGCGTCGACATCGGCGACCGACAGCCCCTGGCAGGCGCCGAGATAGGTGTTCATCGTGCGCTCGCCATCGGGCGTGACGATGATGAAGGAGCGTGCCGTCGCCGGGCCTTCCGTCGCGAAGGCGGTGTCGAAGGCGACGCCGAGCGAGGTCAGGTCGTGCCGGTAGAGCTTGCCGAGCTCGTCGGCCTTGACCTTGCCGATGAAGGCGCCCTTGCCGCCGAAGGAGGCAAGGCCCGCGATGGTGTTGGCGGCCGAGCCGCCGGAGATGACCTTGCCCGGCCCCATCGCGGCATAGAGCGCCTCGGCGCGGGCCTCGTCGATCAGCGCCATCGCGCCCTTGGTCAGCTCGTGAGCCCTGAGGAAGTCCTCCTCGGCCGAGGCGATGACGTCGACGATGGCGTTGCCGAGCGCGAGGACATCGGTGCGCGAGCTGGTCATGGAAGGATCCGTTGCTGAAAGGCTGCGGCGCGTCTGACATCCGCGAGCCGGCGGGTCAAGGCGCCTTGTCGGAGCGCTGGCGGCGCGCAGCCGCCCCGTCGAGCAGCTCCGCCAGGCCGTCGAGTTCGCTCGCGTCGAGTTCGCCGATCTCGCGGGCGAGGCGGTTGGCGAGCAGCGTCGCCTCGGGCGCGAGGCCGGCCGTATCGACGACGACGCGCGGATGCGAGAGATCGGCCAGGCGCAGCAACGCGTCGGCCTCGTCCCAGATCACGCCGAGCACATGCAGCGTGCCCTGGATCAGCGTGAAGGTCGGACGCCCGCGCTTGCCGTGCTCGAGCGCCGAGAGATAGGCCGGCGTGACGCCGAGCGCGGCGGCCATCTGCGCCAGCGTGATGCCGCGCTCGGCCCTGAGCTCGCGGACGCGCCGGCCGAACGGCGTCACGGCCCGATCTCCCGCGCCCGGCGCAGCCGGACATAGAGCGCGCCGGAGCCGCCATGGCGCTGCTCGGCCTCCTCGAATCCGACGACGAGCGGCCTGAGATCGGGCAGGCGCAGCCAATGCGGCACCATCCGGCGCAGCACGCCGCGCTCCTCCCCGAACGGGGCGTCGCCCGCAGCGCCCTTGCCGGTGACGACCAACGCGAGCTTGCAGCCGCGGCCCTGTTCGCGGCGCAGGAAGGCGCGCAGCGCCAGATGCGCCTCGTCCTGGCGCATGCCGTGGAGATCGATCACCGCCTCGACCGCCTGCTGGCCACGACGGAGCTGCGTCCGCAGGCGGCGCTCCAGCGGGGCGAGCGGCGGGGGTCTCGGTGCGACGGGCTTCGACGGCGCGGCCGGCGGAATCGCCGTCAGCGAAGGCGGCTGTGCCGGCGCTGTGGCTTCGACCGGTTCCGGCTCGACCGGCGCCCGGCCGGGCAGCGGTTCGACCGTGCGCGCGACCTCGCGCCAGAGCGCGAGATCGGCCGCAGACAAGGTCTTGCCGCGACGCGGGCCCATCCTCAGCCGCCGTCGCGCGGCCAGAGCACGGTGAAATCGAAGCCGTGGCGGACAAGCCCGGCGCGGTGACCCGCCTCCGGACCGGAGCCGACGAAGAGATCGACCCGGGCAGGCCCGAGGATCGCCGAGCCGGTGTCCTGCGCCACCATCAGCCGGGCGAGGTGCCCGGCCCCGCCCTTGCCGTCGGGCAGCGTCGCATCGATCCAGGCCGGCAGTCCGTAAGGCCAGATCGTGCGGTCGATCGCGAGGCTGCGCAGCGGCGTCAAAGCCAGGCCGGCGCCGCCGATCGGACCGAGCTCCGGCGGGATGTCGTCGCGCCGCGCGAAGAAGACGAAGGAGCGGTTCTGCCGGATCAGCTCGCGGGCGAAGCCGGCATCGGCCTTCAGCCGCGCCACCAGCCTGTCCATCGTCATCTGCTCGGGCGGAATGCTTTCGCGCTGGCTCAGGACACGCCCGAGCGAGGTGTAGGGGTGGCCATTGCGCCCGGCATAGACCAGCCGCGTCGTCGTCCCGTCGGGCAGGCGGATGCGGCCGGAGCCCTGAACCTGCAGCACGAAGCGGTCGACCGGATCGCGCAACCAGAGGATTTCGAGGTTTTGCCCGTCGAGCGCGCCGGTCTCGATCGCCGTCCGGTCGGGAAATGGCTCGAGCCGGTCATGGATGCGGCGCGCGGCGCTCAGCGCCTTGTCGAAGCCTGGCCAGTCGTCGTCGGAGAGCCGCGTCACGAGATCGGCGGGGCGGCCGTAGAGCGGCGTCGGGAAGGCCTCGCCGCGGACGAGCGAGCCCTCGAATTCCGGCTCGAAATAGCCGGTCATGAAGCCCTGTTCCGCCTCGGCCGGACGGATGCGCCAGAACGAGAACCGCGCCTCGAAGAAACGGCGAGCGTCTGCGGCCGATACCGGACCGGCCTGCGCCAGATCCGCGGCGCGGACACAGGCCGCCTTCAAGGCGGGCGGCGTCGCGACGGCCTGGCGCAAGGGCGGTTCGGCCTCGCAACCGCGAGCAAAGATGGCGAAGGCGGCGCCGTGATCGTCCTGCGCCCAGCCCGGAATATCGGCGGGCGTGATTTCGGCGGCACGGGCGCCGACCGGAAGCGGCGGCTTCGCCAGCGCGCCGGTCACGGCCGTACCGAGGGCAAGCGCCAGAACGAGCCCGGCGCCACGGTTCACGCGGCGGATTCGGTCGCGACCAGCAGCCAGTTCGGATCGCGGCTGCCGAGCTGGCGCGAGAAGGTCCAGATGTCGTTGACCTCGGAGACGGCCTCGGCGCTGCCATCGACGACGGCACCCTTGCCGTCGCGGGTGACGCTGATCAGCTGCGAGACGAAGGAGAGCGTGACCTGACCGGTCTTGCCCTTGACGTCGACGGCGGTGATCTCGGCTTTGTCGATCGAGACGAAAGAGGACTCGGCGGTCTCGCCGCGCTTCTCGCGATCGGAGATCGCCTGCTCGAAGCCGTCATAGACCTCCTTGGCGAGCAGGCCCTTCAGGGTCTTGCGGTCGCCGCGGGCGAAGGCCGTGACGATCGTCTCATAGGCCGCCTTGGCGCCGCCGATGAAAGCCTTCGGATCGAAACCGGGCTCCTGCCTGACGATTGCCGCGATGCCCTCGGCGATCGGCGAGCCGGCGGGCGCGATGTCGGTCCAGCGCTCCTCGGACGGCGCCGCGACAGGCTCGGACGCAGCGCCAGGCAGGCGGATGACGTTGTCGCGCTTGCCGTCGGCCGGCGGAGCGGCCTGATCGGGGCGCATCGGCGGGGCGTCGCGGCGTGCGAACGGGTCGGTCGGCGGCTGCTCTTGACCGGTCTTCTGGCCGAGGACGGAGCGCAGCTTCCAGGCGACGAACACGGCCAGGACGAGGAAGATCAGCGTCGTCATATCGAAGGAATTTTGCATCGAATCCTGATCCGGAACTCCAGGGACTCCGCGCCGACACCGACTGCGAAAAACCGAGCGCCCGCCGCCATTTCGCGTCATATGGTGAGCAAGGCTCGTAACATCCACCCCCGCGCTTGTGAAGGCGCGTTCTTGTGCGGCCCCGGTGTCCGTGATAGCCGACACGCCGCATGGCACCGCGCGGCGGTGCGCCCGCCAGTCTGCTCACGCCGGCGCGGCTTCTTCCGATTCAAGCCCCACCAGAGATCGAACCGATGGCCAACGAGACAGCAAACGGCAATGGCGCCGGCGCAGCCGACGCGCAGCCGAGCATGAGCGCCCTGATCCAGTACATCAAGGATTTCTCCTTCGAGAACCCGAAGGCGCCGCGTTCCCTGAACCAGCAGACCCAGGCCGGCCCGCAGATGTCGCTGACCGTCAACGTCTCCAGCAATCCGCTCGGAGGCGACGACTACGAGACCGTGCTGCAGCTTGAGGGCAAGGCCGAGCTCGGCGGCGAGACCCTGTTCGCCTTCGATCTGAGCTATGGCGGCGTTTTCCGCATCCAGAACGTCCCGGAGGAGCACATCCACCCGGTCCTGGTGATCGACTGCGCCCGCCTGCTCTTCCCCTTCGCGCGCCAGATCGTCGCCGAGGCCGTGCAGAACGGCGGCTTCCCGCCCTTCTACGTGCCGCCGATCGACTTCGCACAGCTCTTCCAGCAGCGCGTGCAGGAGCTTCAGGCTCAGCAGGGTGCGCCCAACGCCTGAGCCCGGCGCGGGGCGCGAAGGATCGGGAACCGGTTTTCCGCAAGAATCCCGCTCTCGCTTACCGAGGCAGCGGCGAAACGTCACGGAAGGGGCCCTCGCGGGCCCCTTTTTGTCTTCGGCGACCCTTGCGGGCACGGCGTCGAGCCTCCATGTCGCGGTGCAGCGAAGGCATGACGCCTGTCCGCCCGCTGTTTGGAGACCCGATGGACTATCTGATGACGCTTGCCGCCGACCCGGCCGTTTGGGCCGCTCTCGGGGCACTGATCGCCATGGAAGTCGTCCTCGGCATCGACAACCTGATCTTCATCTCGATCCTGACCAACAAGCTGCCGGAGGATCAGCGCGCCCGCGGTCGCCGCATCGGCATCACGCTCGCGCTCGTGCTGCGGCTGGGCCTGCTCTCGACGGTCGCGATCATCGTGCAGCTGACCACGCCGATCTTCTCGGTGCTCGGCAAGGCCTTCTCCTGGCGTGACCTGATCCTGATCGCCGGCGGCCTGTTCCTGGTCTGGAAGGCGACGAAGGAAATCCATCACAAGGTCGATCCCGACCATGGCCCCGACATGTTCGACGGCGGCAAGGCCGCGGCGGTGACCTTCGGCGGCGTGATCGTCCAGATATTGCTGCTCGACCTGGTCTTCTCGATCGATTCGATTATCACCGCCGTCGGCATGACCGACCACATCCCGGTGATGGTGATCGCCGTCGTCGTCGCCGTGCTGGTGATGCTGCTCGCGGCCGACCCGCTGGCGACCTTTATCGAGCGCAACCCGACGATCGTGATGCTGGCGCTCGGCTTCCTGCTGATGATCGGCGGCACGCTGATGGCCGAGGGTTTCGGCGTGCATGTGCCCAAGGGCTACATCTACGCGGCGATGGCGTTCTCGGCCGGCATCGAGGCGCTGAACATGCTGACGCGGCGTAAGAAGGCCTGAGGCGAAGCCTCAGCCCTCGTCGGCGATGCCGAGATAGCCGCGCCAGAGCGCGGTCTTGCCGAGCGAGCGCACGAAGGTCTCGTGGCTCGCCAGCGCGGTCTGGTCCAGCCGGGGGGCAAGCGGGCGAAGGCGCTGCGGCCGGTCGACCACGATCGCAGCGCCCCCCGCCGATCCGCCGGTGCCCGACATGCCGAGACCGAGCGAGGCCTGCTTGCCGCCGATGAGCTCGATATAGACCTCCGCCAGGATCTCGGCGTCGAGCAGGGCGCCGTGCCTGGTGCGGCGCGAATTGTCGATGCCGTAGCGGGCGCAGAGCGCGTCCAGGCTGTTCGAGGCGCCGGGATGCTTGCGGCGCGCCAGCGCCAGCGTATCGACGACGCGGCCCTGTTCGAGCGGCCCCTGGCCGACCCGCTTCAGCTCCATGTTGAGGAAGCCGATGTCGAAGGCGGCGTTGTGGATCACCAGTCTGGCGTCGGCAGCGAAGGCCAGGAAATCGTCGGCGACCGCGGCGAAGACCGGCTTGTCGGAGAGAAACGCGTCGGAGAGGCCATGGACCCGGAAGGCACCCTCCGACATCGCCCGCTCGGGGTTGATGTAGACGTGGAAGCTGCGGCCGGTCGGGCAGTGGTTGACGAGTTCGACGCAGCCGATCTCGACCACGCGATCGCCATTTGCGGCTTCGACGCCGGTGGTCTCGGTATCGAGGACGATCTCACGCATCGGCAGTCTCCGCGTTGCGGCGGTGGCCGGGGCGCCCGGCGAGCAGGGTCAGGATAGAGCCGACCTGCCGCCCGGCCGACAGCAGGCCGGCACCGGTGTCCACAAGGAAATGGGCGCGCCGGCGCTTCTCGGCATCGGGCATCTGCCGGGCGAGGATCGCGGCGAACTTCGCCTCGGTCATCCCCGGACGCGCCAGGACACGCGTGCGCTGGATCTCGGGCGAGGCGGTGACGACGAGGACGGCATCGCAGCGGCTCTCGCCACCGGTCTCCAGCAGCAGCGGAATATCGAGCACCGCGACGCCGGCGCCCTGTTTCCGGCAGCGGGCGACGAAGGCCTCCTCTTCCTCGCGCACCAGCGGGTGGATCGCGGCCTCCAGCGCGCGGAGCGCCTCGGGCTTGCCGAGCACGGCAGCGGAGAGGCGTGCCCGGTCGACCGCGCCGTCGACGACCGCATCGGCAAAGAGCGCCGCGATCGGCGCGACAGCGCGACCGCGATAGAGCGCATGGACGGCCGCGTCGGCATCGTGCACCGGCACGCCGCGGGCCCGGAAGAAGCCGGCGGTGGTCGACTTGCCCATGCCAATCGAGCCGGTCAATCCGAGGATGAAGCTCATCGCGCCGGCCCCCGAATCAGTGTTTCAGGATGTCCGCGACGATGAGCTCGCGCAGCACCGACGTCACCTGCGGCGTCACGCCGAACCAGCGTGCGAAGCCGGGCATGGCCTGATGCAGCAGCATGCCGAGCCCGTCGACGGTCGTCGCGCCGCGCCGGCCGGCCTCCTCGAGCAGGGCGGTACGCAGCGGCACGTAGACGATGTCGTCGACGATCGCGCCCGGGCGCAGCCTTGACAGGTCGAGCGCCAGTGGCGGCTGGCCCTTCATCCCGAGCGAGGTGGTGTTGACGATCAGGTCGGCCTCCGCCACCAGCGCGTCGCGGCGCTCCCAGGCGCCAGCCTCGACCGGCGCGCCGAGCAGATCCGCGAGCCGCCCGGCTCGCTCGGCGCTGCGGTTGGCGAGGACGATCCTGGCGAGGCCGCGCTGCTTCAGCGCGTAGGCGACGGCCCGCGCAGCCCCGCCGGCTCCGAGCAGGAGCGCCGTCACGGTCCGTTTCTCCCAGCCCGGCACAGTCGCGTCGAGATGACCGAGGAAGCCGGCCGCGTCGGTGTTGTCGCCGCAGAGCACACCGTCCTCCAGCCAGAGCGTGTTGACCGCGCCCATGGTTCGGGCCGTTTCGCTGACCCGGTCGAGCAGCGGCAGCACCGCCTCCTTGTGCGGCACGGTGACGTTGCCGCCGGCGAATTCGCCCTCCCGGACACGGGCGACGAAATCCGCCAGCGCAGCCGGTGCCACGTCGATGCGCTCATAGGAGCCGATGAGGCCGTGCTCGGCGATCCAGGCGCCGTGGATCAGAGGCGAGCGCGAATGCGCGATGGGATGGCCGATGACGAAACAGCGACGGGTCATTCAAATATCCGCTCAGCGCAGTAGCAGGCCATTGTCGCGCAAGGCCGCGAGCACGGCGAAGAGCGGTAGGCCCAGGATCGTGAAATGGTCGCCCTCGACCGTGTCGAAGAGCTGCGCGCCGAGCTCTTCCATCCGATAGGCGCCGACGCTGGCGAAGCTGTCGCGATCGAGCGCGCCGACATAGGCGGCGATGAAGCCGGGCGTCAGCGGGCGCACCGCGAGCCGGGCGGTGACGACCCGCTCCGCGAGCAGCCCGCCATCGCGGATCAGTGCGAAGGCAGAATGCAGCTCATGCGTCCGGCCGGATAGCCCGGCCAGCCGGGCCGCGGCCTCATCGGCGGTTCCCGCCTTGTGCAAAATCCGGCCGTCGCAGGTCAGGAGTTGATCGCCGCCAAGGACGATGCAGCCAGGTCGGACTAGGCTGACCGAACGCGCCTTGGCGGTGGCGAGCGCAGCGGCGATAGCCGTTGGCGGCGCTCCTTGCGCCAGCAACGGCGCTTCGACCGCACGCTCGTTGACACCGGAGGCGGCGACCTCGACCGGAATGCCCGCGGCCTCGAGCATGGCGCGGCGCGCCATGCTTCCCGAGGCGAGCACGAGCGGCTCGCCGCCGAGCCAGAACGGAAGCCCGCTCATGTTGCGATGAATTTCAGGCGATGGTCGCGCAGCAGGTCGAGGATGGCGGCGGCCGTCTCCTCGATCGAGCGGCGGGTGACGTCGATCACCGGCCAGCCCTTGCGGGCGCAAAGCTTGCGCGATTGCGCGACCTCGTCGGCAACGGAGGCCGGATCGACATAGGGCGTCTCGTCATCGGCCTTGAGCGAGAGCAGGCGGTTCTGGCGGATCTGGACGATGCGGTCGGCGCTGGCGACGAGGCCGACGACGAGCGGCTTCTTCACCCGGTCGAGTTCCGGCGGCAGCGCGACGTTCGGGACGAGCGGGATGTTGGCGGTCTTGATGCCGCGATTGGCGAGATAGATCGACGTCGGCGTCTTCGAGGTCCGGCTGATCCCGACCAGGATGATGTCGGCGTTCTCGAGATCGCCGCCGAGCTGCCCGTCATCATGGAGCAGCGTGTAGTTCATCGCGTCGATCCGGCGGAAATAATCGGCGTTGAGGACATGCTGAGCGCCCGGCTTTGCCGCAGTCGCCTGACCGAGATAAGACTGGAACAGGCTCAGCACAGGGTTCAGCACCGACAGGCAGGGACAGCCGAGCTCGCGGCAGAAGCTCTCCAGCCGCTGCGACCATTCCGGCTCGACCAGCGTGTAAAGCACGACGCCGGGCGAGCTCTCGATCTCGGCCAGCACGCGGGCGAGCTGCGCCTCCGAGCGGACCAGCGGATAGACATGCTCGATCGCCGAGACGGTCTCGTATTGCGCCGCCGCGGCCCGACTGACAGCGATCAGCGTCTCGCCGGTCGCGTCGGAGACCAGATGCAGATGGAAATAGTTGCGGGCCATCGCTGCTCCGGGGCTTGCACGCGCCAACCTCTAGATCATGTCGCTTTTGGATGGAATCATCCAAAAGCGAAAAAGATGATCTAGACCAAAAGTTTAGAGCATTGCTTTTGCGAAAAACCGGTTCTCACTTTTTTCGCGCAATGCTCTATCGCCCCGCCGCGACAATGCAAATCGGCGGGCCGCCGCGGAGGTTGCGCACAGGGCTGGGCATGGCTGTGGACAAGCGGCGCTACCGGAGGTCCAGCCGGCGAGGCCGGGATAACTGCGCTGCCCGATCAACAGGCGTCGTGCTGTGGGGCGGCGAAGAATGTTTCACGTGAATCATTTTCGCCGGCCGGGAGCGGCCCGGCGATTCCGACTGGTAAAGAAAGTGTTAACTGGCGCGTCCGGATGCGATGGATCGCCGCGCCGGCGACCGGCTGGCTGTGGATCGGTTGTGGACAGGCTTGCGTCGGGCTATCTCCATCCCTCCAAGAGTCAAAAAAGAAGAGTCTTTAAAAGAGATTCTTTGAAAAGGTTTGGGGGAGAGCGCTTTGGCCGACGGCTTGGCGAAACCGGAAGAGAAGCTCTTCCTTCGTGCTCTCTCGGGGGAAACACTCCCGACGCCGCCGATCTGGCTGATGCGTCAGGCGGGCCGGTATCTGCCCGAGTATCGTGCGGTCAGGGCGAAGGCCGGCAGCTTTCTCGATCTCTGCTACAGCCCGGAACTGGCGGCCGAGGTCACGCTCCAGCCGATCCGGCGCTTCGGCTTCGACGCCGCGATCCTGTTTTCCGACATCCTCGTCGTGCCTCAGGCGCTCGGCCAGAAGCTCTGGTTCGTCGAGGGCGAGGGCCCAAGGCTGGCGCCTGTAGCGGATGCAGCGAGGCTGGCCGAGATCGATCGTGCCGCCGATCCGGAAGTCCTCGCGCCGGTGCTGGAGACGGTACGGCGGGTCAAGGTGGCTCTGCCCCGCGAGACTGGCTTCATCGGCTTCTGCGGCGCTCCCTGGACGGTGGCAACCTATATGGTTGCCGGTCGCGGCACGCCTGACCAGGGTCCGGCCAAGGCGCTGTTCCAGGCCGACCCGGCACTGTTCCAGGCGATCGTCGACCGGATCGTCGCGGCCTCGATCGATTATCTCGCGGCACAGCTCGCCGGCGGCGTCGATGCGGTGCAGATCTTCGACAGCTGGGCGGGATCGCTCGGGGCAGAGGATTTCGAGCGCTGGTGCATCGTGCCGACGCGCAAGATCGTCGAGGGCGTCCGCGCCCGGCATCCGCAGGCACGCATCATCGGCTTTCCGCGCGGCGCCGGCCGGCTGATTCCCGATTACGTCCGGCAGACCGGTGTCGATGCGGCCGGGCTGGAGACCGAGATCGACCGTGCCTTCGCCCGCGACGCGATCCAGTCGCTGGTGCCGGTGCAGGGGCATCTCGACCCGCTGACCCTGCGGGCCGGCGGGCCGGAGCTCGAACGGGAGGTCGCGGCGATCCGGGATGCCTTCGGGGCGCGACCCTTCATCTTCAATCTCGGCCACGGCATCCTGCCGGACACGCCGATCGCCCATGTCGAGCGATTGCTCGCCGCCGTCAGAGCCTGAAGCGAGTTTCGCGATGTATGAATGGATCAAGGCCTTCCACGTCATGGCGGTGATCGCCTGGATGGCGGCGATGCTCTATCTGCCGCGGCTGATGGTCTATCATGCCGAGGCGCCGGTCGGCTCGGCGCAGTCCGAGACCTTCAAGATCATGGAGCGGCGCCTGTTGCGCGGGATCATGACCCCGTCGATGATCGCGACCTGGGTGCTCGGTCTCTATCTCGCCTGGAGCGCCTTCGCCTTCAAGGGCGGCTGGCTGCACGGCAAGATCCTGCTCGTGCTGTTGCTCTCGGGCATGCACGGCTTCCTGGTCGGGCGGGTGAGAGCCTTCGCCGAGGACCGGAACGACAGGAGCGCGCGGTTCTATCGGATCGTCAATGAGGTGCCGGCCGTGCTGATGGCGCTGATCGTCATCCTGGTCGTCGTCAAGCCGTTCTGAGGCGGCTGTCGATTCCGGCTTGAGCGCCACCCGGATTCCGGTTATCAGGATGGCGCGCTGGTGTCACAGCGTCCTTCCTGTCGTCGATGATTCGTGAGCCGGCCGCTGCCGCTCATGTCGCGCAAATGATGCGCTGGCCTGTCCGGCCTGTCGATTTTTTCAAGTCCATATCCGGCCCTGCCCCTGGCGGGGCGGTTTCATCCGGGTGCCCCATGCGGGAAATCAAACTCCACGAACTCAAGGTCAAATCGCCGACCGAGCTCCTGGCCTTCTCCGAAGGTCTCGAGGTCGAGAACGCCAGCACGATGCGCAAGCAGGAGCTGATGTTCGCGATCCTGAAGCAACTCGCCGCGAAGGAGACCGAAATCCTCGGCGAAGGCGTCGTCGAGGTTCTGCCGGACGGCTTCGGCTTCCTCCGGTCTTCCGATTCGAATTATCTGCCGGGTCCCGACGACATCTATGTCTCGCCGACCCAGATCCGGAAATTCGGCCTGCGCACCGGCGACACCGTCGAGGGCCCGATCCGGAGCCCCAAGGACGGCGAGCGCTATTTCGCCCTGCTCAAGGTCAACACGATCAACTTCGAGGATCCGGAGAAGATCAAGCACAAGATCAACTTCGACAACCTGACGCCGCTCTACCCCGACGAGCGCCTCCGCATGGAGGTGCCGGACGTCACCAAGAAGGATTTTTCCTCCCGCGTCATCGACATCGTCTCGCCGATCGGCAAGGGCCAGCGCGCCCTGATCGTGGCGCCGCCGCGCACCGGCAAGACCGTGCTGCTGCAGAACATCGCGCAGTCGATCACGACCAACCACCCGGAATGCTACCTGATCGTGCTGCTGATCGACGAGCGGCCGGAAGAGGTCACCGACATGCAGCGCTCGGTCAAGGGCGAGGTCGTGTCCTCGACCTTCGACGAGCCGGCCTCGCGCCACGTCCAGGTGGCCGAGATGGTGATCGAGAAGGCCAAGCGCCTGGTCGAGCACGGCCGCGACGTCGTCATCCTGCTCGATTCGATCACCCGCCTCGGCCGCGCCTACAACACCGTGGTGCCGTCCTCCGGCAAGGTGCTGACCGGCGGTGTCGACGCCAACGCCCTGCAGCGGCCGAAGCGCTTCTTCGGCGCGGCCCGCAACATCGAGGAGGGCGGCTCGCTGACGATCGTCGCGACCGCGCTGATCGACACCGGCTCGCGCATGGACGAGGTCATCTTCGAGGAGTTCAAGGGCACCGGCAACTCGGAGGTCGTGCTCGACCGCAAGGTCGCCGACAAGCGCATCTTCCCGGCGATCGACATCCTCAAATCGGGCACCCGCAAGGAAGAGCTCATCACGCCGAAATCGGACCTGCAGAAGACCTATGTGCTGCGCCGCATCCTCAACCCGATGGGGCCGCAGGATGCGATCGAGTTCCTGATCGACAAGCTGCGCCAGACCAAGCAGAACTCCGAGTTCTTCGACTCGATGAACACCTGATGTGGCTGGCCCGGCGCGGGGCGGCGTGTGTTCGGCGGCACGACTTGCGGAAGGCCGGGTAGTGCCGGCATTACCGCGGCTCTGAGTTCGATTCGACATCGAAACGATGGCAGCCAAGCGTGCGTGATCGCATTGAATCCATAGATATTTCGTCGTGACCGGTGTCGCTCGCACCATCGTCGCGCTGTCATCTGGCGCCGGGCGGGCGGGGCTCGCAGTCGTGCGGGTCTCCGGACGCCAAGCTCGATTCGCCATCGAAACGATCGCGGGACCGGTGCCAGCTTCGCGTCAGGCCGTCCTGCGGCGGCTGCGCGGCGCCGACGGTGAGATCATCGATTCGGCTTTGGTCCTATTCTTCCCCGGCCCGGCCAGCTTCACCGGCGAGGATGTCGCCGAATTCCATGTCCATGGCTCCAGAGCGGTGCTGGCCCGGCTGCTGGCCGAACTCACGGGCCTCCCCGACATCTGCCTGGCGGAGGCCGGCGAGTTCACCCGGCGCGCCTTCGAGGCCGGCAAACTCGACCTCGCCGCGGTGGAAGGCCTCGCCGACCTGATCGATTCGGAAACGGAATGGCAGCGACGACAGGCCTTGCGCCAGATGGAGGGCGCGCTCGGCAGACTCGTCGCCGGCTGGCGAAACGAGCTGATCGACGCCATGGCGTTGCTCGAGGCGGATCTCGACTTCTCGGACGAGGCGGACGTCTCGACTTCGGTCGTCACGGAGGCTCTGGCGAAGGCTGGCGCGGTCGCTGACGAGCTCGACGGGGCGTTGCGCGGATTTAGGACTGGCGAACGCGTCCGCGAGGGCTTCGTCGTCGTGATCGTCGGGCCGCCCAATGCCGGAAAATCAAGCCTGCTCAATGCCTTGGCGCGACGTGACGTCGCGATCGTCGCGCCGGTTCCCGGGACGACGCGCGACGCCATCGAGGTCAGGCTCGATCTTGGCGGATGTCCGGTGGTGCTGGTCGATACGGCCGGCCTGCGCGAGAGCGACGATCCGATCGAGGCGGAGGGCGTCCGCCGGGCGCTGGCGCTAGCCGAACGGGCCGATCTGCTGCTGCGTCTGCGGGCAGTCGATTCGGAGCCGGATCGGTTTCGGGCTGCCGGAAAGGCCCTGAAGCTTGCAACCAAGGCCGATCTCCCCGGCACGGTCGATGCCGACGAGATCGCCATTTCGTGCCGGACCGGGCAGGGGCTGGACGGGCTGCTCGATGCGATCGCCCACGAACTTGAGGGGCTATCGATGCCTGAACCCGCCCTGCTGACGCGCGAGCGCCAGCGTCTCGCGGTCGCCGACGCGCTGGCCTCGCTCCGACGCAGCGACGCTCTCGATCCCGGTCGCTCCGAGCTGATCGCGGAGGAGCTGCGGCTTGCGGTCAGGGCGCTGGAGCGCCTGATCGGCCGCGTCGATGTCGAGGACGTGCTGGATCGACTGTTCGCCGGCTTCTGCATCGGCAAGTGACCCGGGCTGCCATCCAGACGCACAAAATCGGGCGTCTCCTTGACCATCTGAGCCCGCTTCGCTAGCGATCACCGCATGCACGGATTGGCACAAGACGCGTTCGACGTCGTCGTGGTCGGCGGCGGGCATGCCGGCGTCGAGGCTGCGGCTGCGGCTGCGCGCATCGGCGCGAGGACCGCGCTGGTGACGCAGAAGCCCGCGACGATCGGCGTGATGTCGTGCAATCCGGCCATCGGTGGCCTCGGCAAAGGTCATCTGGTCCGCGAGATCGATGCGCTCGACGGCATCATGGCGCGCGCCGCCGACCGTGCCGGCATCCAGTTCCGCATGCTGAATCGCCGCAAGGGCCCGGCTGTGCGCGGGCCGCGAGCCCAGGCCGACCGCAAGCTCTACCGCCAGGCCGTACAGGACGCGTTGGCCGAACAGCCGAATCTGGCCGTGATTGCGGGCGAGGCCTTCGACATCGATGTCGTCGGTGGTCAGGTCCGTGCGCTGATCCTGGCGGATGGACGTCGATTCACAACCGGAACGATCGTCCTGACGACCGGCACCTTCCTGCGTGGCGTAATCCATATCGGCGAGACGACGCTGTCGGCCGGCCGCGTCGACGAGGCACCGTCGCTCGGCCTTTCGCTGACGCTGGAGCGGCACGGTTTCCCGCTTGGCCGCCTCAAGACCGGGACGCCACCGCGCCTCGACGGGCGGACGATCAACTGGGCGGCGCTGGAGATGCAGGCCGGCGACGACCCGCCGGAGCCGTTCTCCTCTGCGACCGAGGCGATCACGACGCCCCAGATCGCCTGCGGCATCACGCGCACGACCGTCGCGACCCACAACCTGATCCGCGCCAATCTGCACCGCGCGCCGATGTTCTCGGGCCAGATCGAGGGGCGGGGACCGCGCTATTGCCCGTCGATCGAGGACAAGGTCGGCCGTTTCGGCGACCGCGACGGCCACCAGATCTTCCTCGAACCGGAGGGGCTGGACGACGACACCGTCTATCCGAACGGTATCTCGACCTCGCTGCCGGAAGATGTCCAGCGCGGCCTGCTGGCGACGATTCCTGGCCTCGAACGGGCCCGCATGGCCCGTCCAGGCTATGCGATCGAGTATGATTTCGTCGATCCCCGGGCGTTGCGGAGCACGCTCGAGACGCGGGCCGTCCGCGGTCTCTTTCTGGCGGGCCAGATCAACGGCACGACCGGTTACGAGGAAGCCGCCGCCCAGGGCATTCTCGCCGGCGCCAATGCGGCGCGCCGGGCCGGCGGGCTGGAAGCGGCCGTGCTGGACCGCAGCTCCTGCTATATCGGCGTGCTGGTCGATGATCTCGTGACGCGCGGCGTTACGGAGCCGTATCGAATGTTTACGTCGCGGGCGGAGTTCAGGCTGTCGCTGCGCGTCGACAATGCCGAGGAGCGCCTGACACCGCTCGGAATACAGCTCGGCCTGGTCGGCTCGGCTCGGCAGCGCCGCTTCGCCGGGCAGCAGCAGGAGATCGAGGCCCTGCGCCATCGGCTGCGCGAGCTGACGTTGTCGCCGCAGCAGGCCGGCAGTGTCGGGTTGCAGCTCAACCGCGACGGTCAACGCCGGAGCCTCTATCAGGTCCTGTCGTATCCCGACGTCGATTTCGCCCGCCTGACAGAGATTTGGCCAGACCTGGCGCGATACGCGGCCAAGGCGGTTGCGCGCGTTTCGGCGGACGCGGCCTATGCGGTCTATCTCGACCGGCAGGCGCAGGAGATCGAATCCTACCGCCGCGATCAGGCTCTGAAAGTGCCGACCTCGCTTGATCTCGATGGCATATCGGGGCTCTCCAACGAACTGAAGGCGAAACTTCAGGCCCTGCGGCCGGACGACCTCGCCCAGGCGGCACGGATCGAGGGCATGACGCCGGCGGCGCTGACCTTGCTGGCCGCGCATGCGCGCCGGTACCGAGCGGCACCGGCCGACGCCGGCGCCTGATCCATGAATGTGGATAAAGCCGACCGGCGTGCCGCCCTGCGCTTGACACCTGTTTCACGTGAAACAGAGGAGCGTCTCGCGATCCTGGTCGCCGAACTCGAACGCTGGCAGGCGGCGAAGAATCTGGTCTCGGCCGCGACCCTCGCCGATGTCTGGCTGCGTCATATCGCCGACTCGCTTCAGCTCGCGACGCTGGCGCCCGACGCCAAACGCTGGCTTGACCTTGGCTCCGGCGGCGGCTTTCCCGGTCTCGTCATCGGCATCGTGATGGCCGAGCGCGGCGTCGGGCGGGTTGATCTCGTCGAAAGCAATAGCCGGAAATGCGCCTTCCTGCGCCATGCGGCGCGGCTGACGGGCGCGCCGGTGACAGTGCATCAGGCCCGGATCGAGGATGTCATCGGTGATTTCAGTGGCCGAACCGATGTGGTTTCGGCGCGGGCGCTGGCGCCGTTGCGGCAGCTTCTCGACTGGTGCAGCGAGCTGTTGAGAACCGGCGCGATCGGGCTCTTTCCCAAGGGACAACATCTAGATGCGGAATTGACCGAAGCTTCCAGATATTGGAAGATTCACGCGTCAACGGTGTTGTCCGTGACGGACGAAGCAGCGCGGGTCCTGGTGGTCCGCGGCGCCGAGAAGCAGGCCGCCTCATGACCGATCTCACGCCGATCTCTCTTCCGCGCCGGCCGCGGGTCCTGGCGCTCGCCAATCAGAAGGGCGGAGTCGGCAAGACCACGACCGCGATCAATCTCGGCACGGCGCTGGCAGCGATCGGCGAAAAAGTGCTGATCGTCGATCTCGACCCGCAGGGCAATGCTTCGACCGGGCTCGGCGTCGATCGCAAGAGCCGCAAATCCTCGACCTATGACGTGCTCTGCGGCGATGTCGGCCTCGGGCAGGCGATGCAGGAAACCGCCGTTCCCGGCCTGTTCCTGGCGCCATCGACGCTGGACCTGCTCGGGGTCGAGCTCGAGATCGCATCGGCCCGGGACCGCGCCCACCGCCTCAAGAACGCGATCGACGAACTGGTCTACGACCAGCGCTGCAACGAACTCACCTATGTGCTGATCGACTGTCCGCCTTCGCTGAGCCTGATCACCATCAATGCGATGACGGCCGCCGATGCCGTGCTCGTGCCGCTGCAATGCGAGTTCTTCGCGCTCGAAGGCCTGAGCCAGCTGCTCAAGACGGTCGAACAGGTCCGCAACGGCCTGAATCCGCGCCTGATCATCCAGGGCGTGGTGCTGACGATGTACGACCCGCGCAACAATCTCTCGGGCCAGGTCATGGCCGATGTGCGCGACTTCCTCGGCGACAAGGTCTACGAGACCGTGATCCCGCGCAATGTCCGGATTTCGGAGGCGCCCTCCTACGGCAAGCCGGCGCTGCTCTACGATCTGCGCTGCGCCGGGTCGCAGGCCTATCTCAAGCTGGCTTCGGAAGTGATCAGGCGCGAGCGTAGCCTGCGCGCCGCGGCTTGACCGCGTGACTGATATGAGTGGTGTGGGGATCGTGATGGCCGAGGAACAGGGGCGCTCGCGCCTTGGACGTGGTCTGGCGGCGCTGATCGGCGACGTCGGCGACGAGATCGGCGCGATCGACCGGGCTCGCGGGCAGCGCCGCGTTCCGGTCGAATTCCTGCGCCCGAGCGCGCGCAACCCGCGTCGCAGCTTCGGCGAGGAGGATCTCGACGAGCTGACGGCCTCGGTCAGGGAGCGCGGCATCCTGCAGCCGATCATCGTCCGTTCGATCCCGAACATGCTCGATGCCTACGAGATCATCGCCGGCGAACGGCGCTGGCGCGCGGCGCAGCGCGCCGAACTGCACGACGTGCCGGTGATCCTGGTCGAGGCCGACGATCGCGAGGCGCTCGAGATCGCCATCGTCGAGAACGTTCAGCGCACCGATCTGAACGCGATCGAGGAGGCCGCCGGCTATGAGCGGCTGATCGCCGAGTTCAATTATACCCAGAACGATCTCGCCCGCGTCATCGGCAAGAGCCGCAGCCATGTCGCCAACACGCTGCGGTTGTCGAAGCTGCCGGAACCCGTGCGCCGGATGGTCAGCGAAGGCGCCGTTTCGGCTAGTCATGCCCGCGCCTTGCTATCCGTTTCGGACCCAGAACTGATGGCGCGCAAGATCGTCGACGAGGGCCTGAGTGTCCGCGACATCGAGCGCATCGTGCAAGGCGAGGCGCGCGGCGAGACCAAAAGCGTGCCCGGCCGGCCGAAACCGGACAAGGATCCCGACACCCGCGCGCTGGAAAAGGCGCTGGAGGATGCGCTCGGCCTCGCCGTTTCGATCAGTCACCGGGCCAACGGAGCCGGGGAGATCAAGCTGTCCTACAAGACGCTCGAACAGCTCGACGGGCTGTGCCGGCGCCTAAAGGCCTGATTTTTATCCCTCGCGAGCGGAGCGGCCGAGCCGCGCCACCGTCCAGAGCGCCCGCGCCGCTGCCGATCGCCCGGTATCGGCGTCGCGCCGCGCCGCCAGGGCGGCGTCACCGAGCGTGCCGACGGCCTGCAGCAGCTTCGGCGTGGTCCATTGCGCCAGCGCGGCCTCAGTCGCCGCGATCCGCGGAAACGGCAGTCGCATGGTCGAAACGACGTCCTTGACGCTGCGCCCGGCATCGACGGTCTGACGGCTCTTCAGCAGCGCGAGCGCCTGACGGGAAACGGCGCCCAGCATGACGCCGGCATCGAGCCCTTCCCCACTCAGGCGCGACAGGGCGAGGTCGAGGGCGGGCAGCTTCCCGGCGAAGACGGCGTCGACCAGCGCCGCCTGCTCGCGTTGGGCGCTGTCGCCGATCACCGCCTCGATATGGGCCTCGGTGATCGTGGCGTCGTCGCCGGCATAGAGCACGAGCTTCTCGAGCTCGCGCCGCGACGTCTGGCGGTCGCCGCCGAGCAGCCCGGCCAGCAGATCGCGGCCGGTCCGATCGATGCTCTTTCCCGCGGCGCGCAAGGTCTCGTCGATCAGCCCGGCGAGATCACGGGCATTATCGGCGTAGCACGGCACCGCGAGCGCGCTGCGGGCCCGTTCGCAGGCCTGACGCAGCGGATTGCCACGCTGGAGATCGCCGGCCTCGACGATGACGACGGCATCGCGCGAGGGCGTGGCGAGCAGCGGCTCGACGGCGGCCGCCAGCGCCTTGCCGGTCGGCGAGACGCGGATGGCGCGGCGCCCGCCGAACAGGCCGATGGTATTGGCCTCGTCGACGAGCCGCAGCGGGTCGGCGGCGATGTCGTCGCCCGACATCCGCACGAGCTGGAAGGCGTCGTCGGGGTCGTCGACATGGCTGCGGGCGAGCGTCGTGGCCCGTTCGGAGACCAGCCCGGCATCGGGTCCGTAGATCAGGAACAGGCGCCAGGCCGGATCGGGCCTGGCCAGCGCGCGCTCGGCCTCGTGCGCCTTGATCGCCGCCATGCCGGCGCCGCTCAGCCGGAGACGAGATCGGCGGCGAGCTGCCCCTTGATCAGCTGGGCCAGGCTCTTGGCGGCGCGAATCTGCGCGTCGCGCGCCGCGCGTACGACGGCGAAGCGCTGCGTCGAGCGGTCATAGGGCGCCCGGACCATGTTGGTGCCGGAGGAGACCAGTTCGCCGGAGCCGATTCGTGTCACCTTCCAGGTCGCGGTCGCGACCAGCACGGCCGAATCGGCGCGGCCGGTGTTGTAGTCGACGGTGATGACCTCGATCGATTCGGCGATCCCCGTCTCGAAGCGCAGCTTCTTCTGGGCAGCCGGCTCGGCGCCGCCATCGAACTCGAAAGCGAGTTCGTTGCGCAGATAATGGCCGATCAGCCCCTTGATCTCGGGCAGATCGACGCTGCGCAGCGCGCTCCGGACGCTGCCGCCGGTCACGCTCGTGGTGCTCTCGGCATAGAGCGGGCGCAGGCAGCCGCCGGACAGCGACGCGGCGAGCAGGGCCGCGCCGAGCAGAGCAAGGCGGGCCGGGGTGCGCTGCGGCGCGGTTGTGCCGGTCTCAGACGACGACATTCACGATTCTCCCGGGCACTACGATGATCTTGCGGATCGGCCGGCCGTCAAGCGCCTTGACCACGGCCTCGTGGTCGCGGACTGCCGTTTCGACCGCCATGCTATCGGCATCGGCGGGCACGGTCACCTCCGCCCGCTTCTTGCCGTTGATCTGGACGGGCAGCGTGACGCTGTCGTCCCTGAGCAGCGCCTCCTCTGCAACCGGCCAGGCGGCCTCGCCGACGAGGCCTGGCCTGCCCAGCGCCTGCCAGCATTCCTCGGCAAGATGCGGCATCATTGGCGCGATCAGCTGCGTCACGATCGCGGCCGCCTCGCTCAGCGCGAAGGCGAGATCGGCGGCGAGCGCAGCCTGTTCGGCGGCGGCATCGAGCGCTTTGCCGAGCGCGTTGGTCAGCGTGTAGATGTGTGCGATGCAGCGGTTGAAGCCGAGCCGCTCGATATCGGCGCCGACGGCGTGCAGGGCGCGGTGGCTGGCGCGGCGCAGGGCCAGAGCGAGCTCGCCGAATTCGGCCGGTTTCGCCACGACGGTCCCGGTCCGCTCCGCGACCTCGCCGACCAGCCGCCACAGGCGCTGGACGAAGCGGGCGGCGCCCTGCACGCCCTCGTCGGTCCAGATCACGTCGCGGTCGGGCGGCGAATCCGACAGCATGAACCAGCGCGCGGTGTCGGCGCCGTAGGAGGCGATGATGTCGTCCGGATCGACCACGTTCTTCTTCGACTTCGACATCTTCTCGATCGCACCGATCTCGATCGGAGCGCCGCTGTCGACATGGAAGCCGCGCCGCTCGCTGCCGGCGACCTCGATGCGGACGTCGCCAGGCTCGACCCAGGTGCCGTCGCCGGCGCGATAGGTCTCGTGCACGACCATGCCCTGCGTGAACATGCCCTCGAAGGGCTCGTCGAGCCCGGCATGGCCGGTCGCCTTCATGGCGCGGGTGAAGAAGCGCGAATAGAGCAGGTGCAGGATCGCATGCTCGACGCCGCCGATATACTGGTCGACCGGCAGGAAGCGGTCGACCACCGGCCGATCGGTCGGCGAAGCGGTGCGCCACGGATCGGTGAAGCGGGCGAAATACCAGGACGAATCGACGAAGGTGTCCATCGTGTCGGTCTCGCGCCGGGCGTCCTTGCCGCATTGCGGGCAGGCGATATGCTTCCAGCTCGGGTGATGGTCGAGCGGGTTGCCCGGCTTGTCGAAGGAGACGTCGTCAGGCAGCGTCACCGGCAGGTCGGCGTCGGGCACCGGCAGCGTGCCGCAATCGGCGCAGTGGATCACCGGGATCGGGCAGCCCCAGTAGCGCTGGCGCGAGACGCCCCAGTCGCGCAGGCGGAAATTGACCTTGCGCTGGCCGACCGGGCGATTGCCGCGGGTCTCGCTTTCGAGGCGCCTGGCGACCTCCTCCTTCGCCTGCGGGATCGTCAGCCCGTCGAGGAAGCGCGAATTGATCATCACCCCGTCGTCGACGAAGGCGGTGTCGGTGACGACGACGCTCGCGGGGTCGGCGCCCGCCGGCGCGACGACGGGCGTGTTGCCGAGGCCGTATTTGTTGACGAAGTCGAGGTCGCGCTGGTCATGCGCCGGGCAACCGAAGATCGCGCCGGTGCCGTAGTCCATCAGGATGAAGTTCGCGACGTAGATCGGCAGCGTCCAGTCCGGATCGAAGGGGTGGACGGCGCGAAGGCCGGTGTCGAAGCCGAGCTTTTCGGCCTTGTCGATCGCTTCTTGCGCAGTCCCGGTGCGGCGGCACTCGTCGATGAAGCCCTGCAGGGCCGGACTGCTTGCCGCCAGCGCCTTCGCCAGCGGATGGTCGGGCGCGATCGCCATGAATTTCGCGCCGAACAGAGTATCCGGGCGGGTGGTGTAGATCTCCAGCTCGTCCTGTCCGGGGGCGTTCGATTCGAGAGCGAAACGAATCAGCAGCCCCTCCGAGCGGCCGATCCAGTTCTTCTGCATCAGCCGGACCTTGTCGGGCCAGCGCTCCAGTCCTTCGAGCGCATCGTGCAGCTCCTGGGCGTAAGCCGTGATCCTGAAGAACCACTGCGTCAGCTCGCGAATCTCGACGACCGCGCCCGAGCGCCAGCCGCGCCCGTCGATGACCTGCTCGTTGGCGAGCACGGTCTCATCGACCGGGTCCCAGTTGACCTTGGCGGTCTTGCGGTCGACCAGCCCGGCCTTCAGGAAGTCGAGGAACAGCTTCTGCTGGTGCCGGTAATAGCTCGGGTCGCAGGTCGCGAGCTCGCGGCTCCAGTCGAGCGACAGGCCCATCGACTGCAATTGTGTCCGCATCGTCGCGATATTGGCGTAGGTCCATTCGCGCGGATGGACCTTGTTGGCCTTGGCGGCGTTCTCCGCCGGCAGGCCGAAAGCGTCCCAGCCCATCGGATGGAGCACGGAAAAGCCCCTGGCGCGCTTGTAGCGCGCGACCACGTCGCCCATCGCGTAGTTGCGGACATGGCCCATATGGATGCGCCCCGATGGGTAGGGGAACATCTCGAGCACGTAGTAGGGCGGCCGGGAATCGTCGTTGCGGGTCTCGAAGAGCTTGCGCTCGTCCCAGACGCGGCGCCATTTCGGCTCTGATTCCTTGGGATTGTAGCGTTCGACGGCCATGTCAGCGTGCAATTGTTGCGTGAGCGAAGCGAGCCGGACTAGGACACCATTGCGGCCATGCGGTCAACGCCGGCGCCGGCATGCGAGGGGTTTCGATGAGCGATACGGTGACGCGCCTGGACCAGACCCGTGCGGCGATCGCGCGGGCGGCGCGCGATTTCGAGCGCGACCCTGCTACGGTGACGCTGATCGCGGTCTCGAAGACCATGCCGACCGAGGCGATCCTGCCCGCTCTCGAAGCCGGCCAGCGCGTCTTCGGCGAGAACTACGTCCAGGAAGCCAAGGCGAAATGGCCGGCACTGCGCGAGCGTTTCCCGGACGCGCAGGTCCACATGATCGGGCCCCTGCAATCGAACAAGGCGAAGGAGGCGGTGGCGCTGTTCGATGCGATCCATTCGCTCGACCGCGAGAGCCTGGCGAAGGAACTCGCCCGCGAGATCGCCAAGTCCGGCCGGGCACCGGCCCTGTTCGTGCAGGTCAACACCGGCGAGGAGCCGCAGAAAGCTGGCGTCCTGCCGGGCGAGATCGATGATTTCCTGACGACCTGCCGCGTCCATCACGGTCTCGCCATCGCCGGGCTGATGTGCATTCCCCCGGCAGACGAGCCGCCCTCGCCGCATTTCGCGCTGCTCGCCGGGATCGCGGTGCGCAATGGTCTCGCCGGGCTGTCGATGGGCATGAGCGCCGATTACGAGGCGGCGATCCAGTTAGGGGCGACCCATGTCCGGGTCGGCAGCGCGATCTTCGGCGCGCGGGGTTGAGCGGCCGGCGGTTCAGGCGGCCCGGGCGAGGCCTGCCTTGCCGGCGCGCGTCCCGACCGGCGCCATGACGACGCGGTTGCGACCGGCCGATTTCGCCTGGTAGAGCGCCGCGTCCGCCCGCGCGATCACGTCCTCGATGTCCCGGTCGGCCTTGCTCGCCATCGCGGCGCCGATGCTGATGGTGATCGACATCTGGGTCAGGTCCTGCGTGATCACCGTCGCCTCGATCGCCTCGCGGATGCGGTTGGCGAGCAAGGTCGCGCCGGCGGCGTCGGTCTCGCGCAGCAGCACGACGAACTCCTCGCCGCCGAAGCGCGCGACCTTGTCGGTGGTGCGAATCTGCCCGGCGATGATCTTGCCGACCGAGCGGATGACCTCGTCGCCGGCGGCGTGGCCGAAGCTGTCGTTGACGCGCTTGAAATGGTCGATGTCGAACATCAGCACGCCGACATCGCGGTGATAGCGCTTGAAGTAGTTCATCGCGTCCTCGGCGAAGGGCAGGAAGGCGCGGCGATTGAACAGACCGGTCAGCGGGTCGGTGTCGGCCAGCGCCCGCAGGGTGTGGATGTCGGAGCCGAGCCGTCGCGTCTTTTCTTCGGCCGCGAGGGCCTGGGCCTGCGCCTTTAGCTCGACCTCGCGGACGGCGTCCTGTGTCTCGCGCACCGTCTGTTCGGCGGTTCCGAGGCGGCGCAGCAGCGAGCGCATGGCGGCCGAGAGCCGCAGCACGTCGCGCGAGCCGTGCTGGCGCTGGATGCCAGCGGCGGAGGGGTCGCGGCCGATGAGGTCGATGGTGCCGCACAGCCGCGTCAGCGGCCGCGAGACGGTGCCGGCGAAGAGCCAGGCCAGGCCAATACCGAGCAGGCTCGCCAGCAGGCCGAGGCCGGCGATGACGAGGGTCAGCCGGTTGGCCGGACCGAGCGCGACGTCGACCGGCTGTCGCGCCATGACGATCCAGCCGAGACCGGGGTAGTCGCCCTGGCCACGGGTCGCGACCAGGGCCGCCAGAGTCGGGCGGCCGCGGCTGCTGTCATCGAAGGCCGCGACATCGCCGCTCCTGGCCGCGTCGAGCAGCGGTCTGGCGACGGCATCGGCACCGGCCGGGCCGAGCAGGACGTTGCCGTCGCGGCCCAGCACCCAGATCTCGGATTCGTGCGCCGATCCGCTCTGGCGCAGAACGTTGGCGCGCAGGTCGCTCGCCCAGTTCCAGCTCAGATGCGCGCCGAGAACCCCGGCCGCGGTCCCGTTCTGGGAGAAGACCGGGACCGCCACGTCGACAAAGCGGAACGGCGCGTCGTCAGGCCGCTTGCGCAGCAGTTGGTCCAAAAGCTTGGCGTCGTGCACGTCCTCGACGGTGGCGCCCTTGAGGCCGTTGATGAACCAGGGGCGTTGCGCGACCGAGGCACCTTCGAGCATGCCGCGGGTGGCGGCACGCACGGTGCCGTCCGGCGCGGCGAGGCCGAGCCAGGCATAGTCGTCGAGCGTCGACTGAAGCTGGGCGAGGATGCTGCGGGCCCGGGCGGGGTCGCCCTGCCAGACGCCGCGCAGCGGCTCCAGGCTGGCGATGTTGCGGATCTCGCGATAGCGCTCGGCCATGTTCTGGTCGAGCCGATCGACCATGGTCCGGGCGAGGGCGGCGAGCTCCAAATTGGCGTCCCGTATCGCCTGGCGTCGTGCCAGCGCCGCGGCGCCGATCGTGACGACGCCGACCATGACGATGCACAGAACGCCGGTCATGATGGCGGTCTGCTGGCGGAGTGTCAGCCGGTCGGCGAGGCGAAGCGACGGGAAGCGACGGATCATGCTCTGGCTCCAGCGCAATTCGGTCGAGTGTCGGCGATGCTGCTCAACCGATCGTTAAGAAACCGGTTCGGACTGCAGCTATGCCTCCGAAACGCCGCGAATCGACGAGGAGATTCAGCCGATACGCATGACGCAGCGCCGCCCGAGCCGCGGCAGCACCTTGGCGAAGACGTCCAGCGAGACCGCGACGCAGCCCGCCGTCGGCGTGAGGCCCGGCCGGGCGAGGTGCCAGAAGATCGCGCTGCCGCGGCCGCGGATCACCGGCGCGTCGTTCCAGCCGAGCTCGACGATGACGTCGTAGAGATGGTCGTCGCGGCGCAGACGCTCCTCGGCCACGCCGGGTGGGCGGTCGATCAGGCGGTTGTATCGGCGGTCGCCCGCGTCGTCGCACCAGGCGTCGCGCGGCGTGATCGCGCGGATCGGCAGCAGCGCGGCCGGCCGGCGGATGTGATCGCCGCGGTAGAGCAGGCTGCGCAACGGCAGCGTCGCGCGCGGCGTGCCGCCATCGCCCTCGCGCTTGGCGACGACGATGCCGGAGCGGCCGAGGGCGCAGCGGAAGACCGCGCTTCCGGCGATAAGGAAGCCCTTGCTGCGATCGCCGACCGAGGCGAAGACGCGCAGGCGGCTCAGCCTGCGATCGCCGCCGGGCAGGCCGACCCGCTTCGCCGTGATCGGGCGTTGAACTATTCTCACGGGAATACCATCGGGCGTGACTTGAATTCCTTCGGGCGTGGCTTGCGGTCGCGAATCGGCCGGCCCATGGTGCCTGATCCGCACCCTATGCAAGACGATCCTCCATGGCTGCCGTCCATCATATCCTGCTCGTCGACGACGACCAGACCCTGCGCGAGGCGCTGGCCGAACAGCTGGCGCTCTATGACGAGTTCCGCGTCTCGACCGCACCGACCGCGACCGCCGGCGTCAAGGCTGTGCAGGCCGAGCGCGTCGATCTCGCCGTGATGGATGTCGGACTGCCCGACATGGACGGTCGCGAGGCGGTCAAGGTGATGCGCCGCAACGGCTTCAAGAGCCCGGTGATCATGCTGACCGGGCAGGGCTCCGACGCCGATACCGTGCTCGGTCTCGAGGCCGGCGCCAATGATTACGTCGTGAAGCCGTTCAAATTCGCCGTGCTGCTCGCCCGCATCCGGGCGCATCTGCGCCAGTACGAAGCGAGCGAGGACGCCGTCTTCCAGGTCGGACCCTATACGTTCCATCCCGGGTCCAAGCTTCTGGTCAGCGACAAGGGCTCCAAGACCAAGCTGACCGAGAAGGAGACCGCGATCTTGCGCTTTCTCTATCGTGCCGGCCGCAAGCCGATCGCGCGTGAGATCCTGCTGCAGGAGGTCTGGGGCTATAATAGCCAGGTCACGACCCACACGCTCGAGACCCACATCTACCGGTTGCGGCAGAAGATCGAGCCCGACCCCGGCAATGCGCGCCTGCTCGTGACCGATGCGGGCGGTTACCGCCTCAATCCCTAACCCGGGATGGCGCTCGACGACGATATCGCGGAGCTGGCCCGGCAACCGGTCCTCGGCCTGCTCGAACGCGATGCGTTGCGCCTGCTCGCCTTCGCCGCCGAAACGCGCAGCCTGCGGGCCGGCGACATCCTGTTCCGGGCCGGCGAGACGGCCGACGGCGCCTATCTCGTCCGCTCGGGCGCGGTCTCGCTGGCGAGCCAGGACGATGGCGGGCCGGCCGACGAGATCGTCCGCACCGGCGCCCTGATCGGGGAGCTCGCGCTCTTCACCGCGACGAAGCGGCCGGTGACCGCGATCGCGCGCGAGCCGACGCAGCTGGTGAAACTGTCGCGCAGCGTGATGCGCCGCGTGCTGGCCGAGTTTCCGGGTTCGGCCGAGGAGATCGCGGCGGTGATCGGCGAGCGCCTGCGCGAGTTTGCCGCCGAACTGACCCGGGTCGAACGGGCGCTGAACGCGATCGACCGGCGCTAGCGCTGTTTCCGGTCGTTCAGGATGACGGGGGATGCCTCGCGGCGCGGATGGAGGCGAAGCGCGGCCAGAGGATGTTGATGCACAGGCCGGACATGACGAGGCCGGCTGCGAGGAACTTCCAGCCCGGCAAGGGTTCTCCGAGCCAAATCGCCGCGGCGCCCATGCCGAAGACCGGGACCAGCAGTGCCGTCGGCGCGACGGTGGCGGCGGCATAGCGCGAGAGCAGCCAGCCCCAGACGGCATAGCCGAACATGACGTTGCCGACCGCTTGCCAGATCGCGGCGGCCCAGGCGGTGGCCGGTGCCGAGACGAGTCCGGCCTCGATCGCCGGCCAGCCCTCGATCAGCCACGACAAGGCCAGCAGCGGCGGGACCGCGAACAGGCTGGTCCAGACGACATAGGCGAGCATGTCGACCTTGGGCGTGCTGCGCGCCACGATGTTGCCTGCGGCCCAGCAGATGGCGGCGCCGAGCACGAGGATGATGCCGAGCGGCGTGGTCGAGCCGTCGGTATGCCAGAGGATCACGCCGATGCCGATGCCGGCGAGAGCGAGACCGGCGATCTGGAAGGGTTGCACACGCTCATGCGTGATCGCGGCCGCCAGCAGGATGGTGAAGAAGGGCTGCGACTGCACCACCAGCGAGGCGAGGCCCGCCCCAATGAAGCCCTTGATGGCGAAGTAGAGCAGGCCGAACTGACCGGCGCCGATCAGGACGCCATAGGCGGCGAGCTTGCTCCAGGGCGCATCCGGCCGCCTGAGGAAGAAGATCGCCGGCAGAAGTGCGAAGACGAAGCGCAGGGCCGCGAAAAGCAGCGGCGGGAAATGCTCGACGCCGATATGGATGACGACGAAATTCGTGCCCCAGACCACCATCACCGCCAGTGTGAGCAGGGCGTCGCGGAACGAGAGCGAGGTCGAGGGGGCTGGCTGCACGGGACTGGCCTCGCCGGAGAATTCGCCGCGGGCGAATACCATGCTCGCGAGCCGATCCGTTAGGACGAGCCGGAATGGAGGAGGGGCCGGTGCGACATGGGAGACCGCGCGGTCGCCGTCAGAGTTCCAGCGTCACCGTGACCGGGACGTGGTCGGAAGGGCGTTCCCAGCCGCGCGCCTCGCGCAGGAAGGTGAGGTCGCGCAGCGCCGGCTTCAGCGCGTCCGAGAGCCAGATATGGTCGAGCCGGCGGCCGCGATTGGAGGCTTCCCAGTCGGCGGCGCGATAGCTCCACCAGCTGTAGAGCTTTTCCGGCTCCGGCCTGAGCGTGCGCGCGGCATCGGTCCAGCCGAGCTCGGAGCGCAGCCTTTCCAGCGTCGTCGTCTCGATCGGCGTATGGCTGACCACGTCGAGGAGCTGCTTGTGGCTCCAGACGTCGTGCTCGTAGGGGGCGATGTTGAGGTCGCCGAGCAGGATACTCGGCCGATCCGTCGGTTTCTTCGCGACGCCCCAGGCGCCGATCTCGTCGAGGAAGGCGAGCTTGTGGGCGAACTTCACGTTCTTCCCGGGGTCGGGGATGTCGCCGCCGGCCGGGATGTAGAAATTATGGATCGCGATGCCGGCCGCCGCGCCGGCCGCCTTGTCGAGCACCACCGTCATGTGGCGGGCGTCGTTCTTGCCGCACATCGCCATGGCGTCGCGCTCGCTGAAGGGCAGCTTCGAGACGATGGCGACGCCGTTATAGCCCTTCTGGCCGATGAAGGCCTGATGGACATAGCCGAGCTTCTCGAAGGCCTTGGCCGGGAACTGTTCGTCCGGCGTCTTCGTCTCCTGCAGGCACAGGATGTCGGGCGCGTGCCGGTTCAGGAATTCGCCGACCATGCCGATGCGCAGCCGCACCGAATTGATGTTCCAGCTGGTGACGGTGAGTTGCACGCGAGGATTCCGGGCGGGAGGGCGGCCGGAAACTGGGTCGGCGTGCGGCGAAAAGCAAGCGCCAAGGTTCAGGCGCCTGCCGTCATGGTCGGGCTTGTCCCGGCCATCCACGTGTTCCGTCGGCGAGGGCGGTGTTCGAGACGTGGATGCCCGCCTCAAGGGCGGGCACGACGGAGAGCCGTCAGAGCATCCGCTCGTAGTTGATCACGAAATTCTTCGGATCGGGCCGGCGCTGGGTGTCGAGATTGTAGAGCGCGACCGAGGTCTCGTAGCCCTGCGGGTCGATCACCACCCAGCCGCGCAGCTCGTTGGCGGTGACGTCGTAGTTCAGCGTGATCTTGGAGGTGCCGCCGAGCGTCGAGCGGTCCTCGATCCGGACCGAGAGGATGTCGCCCTTGGTCGCCGCGCCCATTACGATCGAATCGCGCGCCAGATCCATGCGCTCCTTGACCAGGAACTTCAGCGGCGTCTGGCCGATCGAATAGAGATCCTGCGTCGCGAGCTTCCGGTCGCGGATCGCGACGGAGGTGCCGTCGGCGATGACCTCGGTCGTGGCCGGCGCCTTGTAGTCGAAGCGCATCTTGCCGGGGCGCTGGATGTAGAGCTTGCCCTCGAAGCGGCGGCCGTCGGGCGCGGTCTGGATGAAGTCGCCCTGCAGCGTGGCGAAACCGTTGAAGTAGCCGTTCAGGCGCTCGACCGCCTCGGCCTGCGACAGCGGCCCCGCGGGTTTGCCGGGCGCGGCCTTGGCCAGGACGGCTGCAGGCTTCGCCGCCTCCGGTTCGGCCGCTGCGGTGCGGACGGGTGCGGCTGCGGCTCCGGCCAAAGCGGTGCGCGGCAGGCCGAGCCCTTCCGGCCGGATCGGCGGCAGGCGCGTGCCGCGCAGCGGCGTCGGCTTCGCCGCGGCGATCGCCTCCTTCGACGGCTGCAGGTTGAGAGGCTGGGCCGATGCCCCGCCGATCGCAGCCGCGGAGCCGAGCACGACGCATGCGCCGATCAGGGCCCGCAACCGGAACTGGCGTGTCTCGAGCATGGATGCTCCATTCGGTTTCGGCCGCAGCCGGAAATCATCGCGCTTTTGCCGCCGGATCGCAAACCCGGCGGCCGAGGCCGCGGTTCGCAGCGTGGTATCCAGCGGTTTCAACGTCCAGCAGCGCTGCGAGGTTGCATCGCCGTCATGGCAATTTGAGGACCGGCCCGGCCGGGTGCGGCGTTTCGCGGCCGCGCGCTCAATCCTCGTCCTCGCGGGCGCGGCCGGTCTCGACCAGGATCTCGCGCTTGCCGGCATGGTTGGCCGGGCCGACGATGCCCTCGTTCTCCATCCGCTCCATGATCGATGCGGCGCGGTTGTAGCCGATCTGAAGGCGGCGCTGGATATAGGAGGTCGAGGCCTTCTTGTCGCGCAGCACGACCGCGACGGCCTGCTCGTAGGGGTCCTCGCTCTCGGACTGGCCCATGGCGCTCTTGTCGAAGACGGCGCCGTCCTCGGCATCCTCGCCTGCCGGCTCGTCCTCGCTGGTGACGGCGTCGAGATATTGCGGGCGCCCCTGCGTCTTCAGATGGGCGACGACCTTCTCGACCTCGGTATCGGAGACGAAGGGGCCGTGGACGCGGGTGATGCGGCCGCCGCCGGCCATGTAGAGCATGTCGCCCTGGCCGAGCAGCTGCTCGGCACCCTGCTCGCCGAGGATGGTGCGCGAATCGATCTTGGAGGTGACCTGGAAGGAGATGCGGGTCGGGAAATTGGCCTTGATCGTGCCGGTGATGACGTCGACCGACGGCCGCTGCGTGGCCAGCACGACGTGGATGCCGGCGGCGCGTGCCATCTGGGCGAGGCGCTGGATGGTGCCCTCGATCTCCTTGCCCGCGACCATCATCAGGTCGGCCATCTCGTCGACGATGACGACGATATAGGGCAGAGGCTCGAGGTCCATGACCTCCTCCTCGTAGATCGCCTCGCCGGAATGCCTGTCGAAGCCGGTCTGCACCGTGCGGGTGATGACCTCGCCTGCGGCCTTCGCCTCGCCGACACGGGCATTGAAGCCGTCGATGTTGCGGACACCGACCTTCGACATCTTCTTGTAGCGCTCCTCCATCTCGCGCACCGCCCATTTCAGCGCGACGACCGCCTTCTTCGGGTCGGTGACGACGGGGGTGAGGAGATGCGGGATGCCGTCATAGACGGAGAGTTCGAGCATCTTGGGGTCGACCATGATCAGCCGGCACTCCTCCGGCTTCAGCCGGTAGAGGATCGACAGGATCATGGTGTTGATCGCGACCGACTTGCCCGAGCCGGTGGTGCCGGCGACGAGCAGATGCGGCATGCGGGCGAGATCGGCGATCACCGGCTCGCCGCCGATGGTCTTGCCGAGGCCGAGCGCGAGCTTGTGCTTGGTCGATTCGAAATCCTGGCTGGCGAGGAGTTCGCGCAGATAGACGGTCTCGCGCTTGGCGTTGGGCAGTTCGATGCCGATCGCGTTCTTGCCCTGCACCACCGCGACGCGGGCCGAGACGGCGCTCATCGAGCGGGCGATGTCGTCGGCGAGCGAGATCACGCGCGAGGATTTGGTGCCCGGCGCCGGCTCGAGCTCGTAGAGCGTCACCACCGGACCGGGACGAACCTGGGTGATCTCGCCGCGCACGCCAAAATCCTCGAGCACGCCTTCGAGCAGGGTCGCGTTCTGCTCCAGCGCATCGGTCGAGATCGCGGTGGCGGGCAGCTTCTTCGGCTCGGAAAGATAGGTCAGCGGCGGCAGTTCGAAGGCGTCGCGGTCGAGCAGCGAGGGCTGGGCCTCGCGCAGGATGCGTTTTCCGGGCTTGGGTGCGACCGGCATCGCCGTGACGCGCGGAGCGTTGAGATCGCGCAGGTCGGTCGGCTCGTCGTGCTCGAAGGGCGGCTCGGGCTCGGGCTGGGCTGCGCGCGCCGTCCGGGATACCGGCAGCGGCTCGGGCGCGAAATCCGGCATGGCGGCGCGGGCCGCGCCGTCCTGGAACTGCGGCTCGCGGCGGACGCGGCCGGCGGCGGGCGCCGGCGTGGCATGGCCTGCGGGCTGCGGCGCCTGCGGCAGGCGGCGCAGGATCATGCCGCGCAGCGCCATCGCGCCATGGGCGAGCCAGCCGACCAGGATGACGGCGAAGCCCGGCTCGTCGTCGCGCCTGTCCTCGGTCTCCTTCCAGCTTTCGTCCTCGTTCTCCTCGTCCTCGATCGGATCCTCGTCCTGGACGAAGCCGAAGCCGGCGGCGGCCGTGACCGCGAGGATGGCGATGCCGGCATAGAGGAAGCCGACGAGGCCGCCGAGCGTCGAGCCGGCGATGCCGGCGAGGTTGCGCGTGCCGAAGAGAAGGCCGTCGCCGATGACGCCGCCCATACCGGTCGGCAGCGGCCAGCGCGGCGTCGCCGGCAAGGCACTGGCGACGGCGGCCGTCGCGGCGATGCCGACGACCCAGAGGCCGAGCTTCAGCGCCCCGCGGTCGAACAGATGAAAGCGGATCAGCCTCAGCGCCCAGATCAGCGGCGGGAACAGCACGGCGAGCACGCCGAGCCCGAGCAGCTGCATCAGCAGGTCCGCCGCCATGGCGCCGGGCCGGCCGAGCCAGTTGCGGACGATGCCGCTGGTGGCGTTGTTGATGCTCGGATCGTCGACCGACCAGGTCGCCAGCGCGACAGCGATCATGCCGGCGAAGGCGACGAGGCCGAGGCCGGTCAGTTCGGCTGCCCGGCGCGACAGGAACTCCCGCACCGGATCGGGCAGGCGGTCCATCAGCGATGAGGAGCGTCGGATCGTGCGCATGCGGGACCGGCCGTCGGCTTCCAGGCTTCCGGGCCGCGGAGTGCCGGCCCTGGCGCAGAGGTTAGGAAGGCGAGGTTAAGACCCGCTTAACCTTGGCGCGGCCGGTCGGAGCCGTCGGCAAAGAAAAACCCCGGCGGTCGCCCGCCGGGGTCGGTGTTTCACGTGAGACGCCGGAGCGGAGCGAGGCTCAGGCGTGGTAGGCGCGCTCGCCATGGTCGGAGATGTCGAGGCCCTCGCGCTCGGCATCGGGGGCGACGCGCAGGCCGACGATCACGTCGACGATCTTGAACAGGATCGCCGAGCCGACGCCGCTGAAGACCAGCGTGAACAGCACCGCCTTGGCCTGGGCCAGGAAGGCGTCGCTGAGGACATAGGCGCCGACGGCGAGCTCGCCGGGCTTCGACGAGTAGTCGGGGATGCCGGCGCCGCCGAGATCGACATTGACCAGGATGCCGGTCGCCAGCGCACCGATGATGCCGCCGATGCAGTGGACGCCGAATACGTCGAGCGAGTCGTCGTAGCCGAGCGCGTTCTTGACCGAGGAGCAGAACACGAAGCAGACCACGCCGGCGACGAGGCCGAGCACGATCGAGCCCATCGGGCCGGCGAAGCCGCAGGCCGGGGTGACGGCGACGAGGCCGGCGACCGCACCCGAGACCATGCCGAGCATCGACGGCTTGCCCTTGACCGCCCATTCGGCGAACAGCCAGGCCAGAGCCGCCGCGGCGGTGGCGACGAAGGTGTTCAGCATCGCGGTGGCGGCGGTGCCGTTGGCCTCGAGGTTCGAGCCGGCGTTGAAGCCGAACCAGCCGACCCAGAGCAGCGCGCCGCCGATCAGGGTCATGGTCAGCGAATGCGGCGCCATCAGCTCCTTGCCGTAGCCGATGCGCTTGCCGAGCAGCAGGCAGCCAACGAGGCCGGCGATGCCCGCATTGATGTGCACCACGGTGCCGCCGGCGAAGTCGAGCGCGCCCCATTTGAACAGCATGCCGGCATCGGCGTTGACGGCGTCGAGCGCGGCCTGAGCCGCCGCCTTGCCGCCGGCATCGGCCGCGGCCAGCGCCTTGGCGGCGTTGCCGACCGCGTCGGGGCCGCCCCAGTACCAGACCATGTGGGCCATCGGGAAGTAGATGAAGGTGACCCAGAGCACCGAGAACAGCAGCAGCGCCGAGAACTTCATGCGCTCGGCGAAGGCGCCGACGATGAGGCCGGGCGTGATCGCCGCGAAGGTCATCTGGAAGCAGATGTAGACGTATTCGGGGATGACGACGCCGTTGGAGAAGGTCGCGACGGTCGCATTGGCGTCGACGCCCTTCAGGAAGGCCTTGGAGAAGCCGCCGACGAAGTCGTTGAGGCCGCCGCCATTGGTGAAGGCGAGCGAATAGCCGAAGAAGACCCAGATCAGGCAGACCAGGCAGACGATGGCGAAGACCTGGGTCAGCACCGAGAGCATGTTCTTGGAGCGGACGAGGCCGCCATAGAACAGCGCGAGGCCCGGGATGGTCATGAGCAGGACCAGCACGGTCGAGCTCATCATGAAGGCGACGTCGCCCTTGTTGGGCACGGGGGCGGGCGGCGCGGCCGGTGCCGCCGCCGTCTGCGCGAGGGCCGCGCCGGCGATCGCTGCGAGCGTGAGCCCGGCGAGTCCGGCCCGGCTGAGGGACTTGAGATTCATTGCTGGAAACTCCTGAAAATCAAAATCTGTGGCTCAAAGGGCGTCGCTGTCGGTCTCGCCGGTGCGGATGCGCACGGCTTTCTCGATCGACGAGACGAAGATCTTGCCGTCGCCGATCTGGCCGGTGCGGGCCGCGGCGGTGATCGCCTCGATCACCTTGCCGACGAGATCGTCGGAAACCGCGACCTCGATCTTGATCTTCGGCAGGAAGCTCACGGCATATTCGGCGCCCCGGTAAATCTCGGTGTGGCCCTTCTGCCGGCCATAGCCCTTCACTTCGGTCACGGTCAGGCCGTGCACGCCGATGGCGGTGAGCCCGTCGCGCACCTCCTCCAGCTTGAACGGCTTGATGATAGCCATCACGATCTTCATTGCTGGGTTTCCCCGTTTACGCCGCCCGGAAGTCAGCCCCGGCGATCTCGTTGCGCCTCGCGCCCTGCGAAGCCGCAGCGCGTCGGCCCGGGCAATTCAAGGCGCGTGCCAACTGCTGCAGTGCAACGCGAGCGATCGAGGGCGCGAATCGGCTCCGGCCCGTCCCTGCAAGGAGGACGGGTCGCTCAGTTTTTATGCAGATGCCGAAATACTGGGCTGGACAAGCTCAGGCGCGGTCCGGCCGTGGCCGGATCAGGCCTTCCTGAGCCACCGAGGCGACCAGTCGGCCCGCCTTGTCGAAGACGAGCCCGCGCGAAAAGCCGCGAGCTCCGGAGCTCGACGGGCTGTCCTGGGCATAGAGCAGCCACTCGTCGGCACGGAACGGGCGATGGAACCAGAGCGCATGGTCGAGGCTCGCGCCCTGGATGCGCTTGTCGAACACCGTGGTGCCATGGGCGATCAGGCTCGAATCGAGCAGCATCAGGTCGGAGGCATAGGCGAGCACGGCCTGATGGATCGCCGGATCGTCGGGCAAGGGCTGCATCGCCTTGATCCAGACGTTGAACTTCGGCGCCATCTTGCCGCCTTCGGCATAGCGCTCGATCTCGACCGGCCGGATCTCGATCGGCCGCTCGCGTTCGTAGTAGGCGCGCACCACCGGCGGCATGTGCGGCAGCACGCTGCGCTTCATCTCCTCGCGGTCCGGCAGGTCCTCCGGCATCGGCACGTCGGGCATCGGCATCTGGTGCTCGTAGCCCTCCTCCGGCACCTGGAACGAGGCCGACATCGCGAAGATCGCCTCGCCCTTCTGGATCGCGAGCACGCGGCGCGTGGTGAAGGAGCGGCCGTCGCGCAGCCGGTCGACCTCGTAGACGATCGGGATCGACGGATCGCCGCCGAGCAGGAAATAGGCGTGCAGCGAATGCGGCTGCCGCCCCTCGACCGTCTTGCAGGCGGCATAGAGCGCCTGGCCGATGACCTGCCCGCCGAAAACCCGGCTCCAGCCGACATCGGGGCTGCGACCGCGGAACAGATTGCGTTCGAGCGGCTCGAGGTCGAGGATCGACATCAGGGAGTCGCTGATCTGGGACATGGGTCGCAAGGCTCGTTGCGGGGTCTGCCGCGGTGCCGCATCAGCACCGACGCGCCGCATGCCGTCAAGCCGGGCTGCCGGTACCGGGCTGGGAGGATGTGAATGACGTCTCAATCGGGCGCGCCGCGCGGCCGGATCGTGATCGCGGGCGCCGGCGTCGCCGGGCTCGCGCTGGCGCTCGCCCTCAAGCAGGCGCTGGGCAAGGCCTTTTCGGTCGTGCTGGCCGACCCCGGCCTGGCGCGGGCGCCTGCGTCGCGGCCGGACAGCCGCGCCTATGCCGTGGCCGCGGGCGCGCAGGCGATGCTGGAGCGCCTCGGCGTCTGGCCGGCGCTCGCCGCTTCCGCCCAGCCGATGACCGAGATGCTCGTCACCGACAGCCGCAATCCCGACGTGGTGCGGCCGGTGTTCCTGACCTTCGACGGCGAGGTCGAGCCGGGCCGGCCCTTTGCGCATATGGTCGAGAACGCCGCTCTGGTCGCGAGCCTGCTCGACGGCTGCAGGGCCGCCGATGTGGAACTGAGGCCAGAGAGCGTGCGCCGCTTCGAGGCCGGCGAGGCGGCGATCGCGCTGACGTTCTCGGACGGCGGCGGCCTCGACGCCACATTGCTCGTCGCGGCCGATGGTGCGCGCTCGGCCTTGCGCGAGCAGGCCGGAATCGGCTGGGTCGGCTGGGATTACCGGCAGTCCGGCCTCGTCGCCACGATCGGGCACGAGCGGCCCCATGGCGGCCGGGCGATGGAGCATTTCCTGCCGTCCGGCCCCTTCGCGATGCTGCCGCTGCGGGACGGCGGCCGGCTCGGTCACCGCTCCTCGATCGTCTGGACGGAAAAGACCGGGAACGTGCCGGCGCTGCTCTCGCTCGACGAGGCCGATCTCCTGGCCGAGATCGAAGGCCGCTTCGGGCTCGAACTCGGCGAGATCGCGCTGGAGAGCGGCGTCAGCGCTCACCCGCTCGGCTTCGGCGTGGCGCGGCGCTTCGTCGGCGACCGGCTGGCGCTGCTGGGAGACGCCGCCCATGTCATCCATCCGATCGCGGGGCAGGGCCTCAATCTCGGGCTGAAGGACGCAGCCGCGCTCGCCGAGGCCGTCGTCGATGCGGCCCGGCTCGGGCTCGATCCCGGCGGCGCCGATGTGCTCGACGGCTACGAGACGGCGCGCCGCTTCGACACGGTCGCGATGGGGGCGGTGACGGACGGGCTCAACCGGCTGTTCTCGAACGATGCGACGCCGCTCAGGCTGGCGCGCGACCTGGGGCTCGGGCTCGTCGACCGGCTGCCGGGGCTGAAGCGGCTGTTCATCCGCGAGGCGGCGGGGATGGCGGAGACGGGGCCGCGGCTGCTCAGGGGCGAGGGGTTATGAACCAAATGGGGGCTGAATTTTCTAGCAAACTTTAAATCATGTTCGGTGGGAAGCGTTGCCCAAACCAAACTGTGAAACTTCAAAACGAAATTCAATCAACCAATTTTGAAAAATGGGGATTCCTTACCGCGCAAACGAATGATACGATTCGTTCGCGCGGTGGTTAACGAGGATGGTGCGCTCGACAGGATTCGAACCTGCGACCCGGAACTTAGCACGTACCTGCTCTATCCAACTGAGCTACGAGCGCATAGGCCTTGGCCTAGCGTCTGAGTGAGTCTCGAACACTCACTCAGACGCGCCGCCTAAGCCTGTATGACCAATATCCTACTTTCGAACCCATTGAGCAAGGGCGCGCGGCTACGGAATCTTGTAACCGTCCTCATTTCGAGCGGTTTCGCCGCCGAGGTCTTCAGCAGTAACAATTTCAATTCCATCAACTACATAACGCCCGTATCCAACACGGCGGAGATGACCTCGACGACTTAAATAGCCAATAGCGTTGTATATTTCCTTGTCTTTAAATTCACTGCCTAGTCGTTTTACCTCGAACTTAAGTTCATCAACAGTCCAATTCTGTCTTTTCGGGATTACCTTTGCAATAATTGCCAGTACATCTCCCGCTTTCTCAATGGGGACAGGGCGTATAAATTTCTTAATCTCTTCAAGCGCATTTTCTCTATCTTCATCGGATAGATGAGATAGAAGAACTTTGATCGTGTCAGTTACTGATCTATAGGAGTTCACGGGTTCAACGTGCTTCTTAACGCAGAGACGTGTCACGGCAGGGAGAAGATCACTGTGCCTCTCTCCCGATCAGTATGACATATCGCATACTCTAGAGTCTAATCGACGTTGTACTGCCTCCGGCGTTACCCCTCCAACTGCCGCGCCTCTTCCGGCAGCATGATCGGGATGCCGTCGCGGATCGGATAGGCGAGCTTGGCTGCGCGGCTGATCAGCTCCTGTTTCGCGGCATCGTATTCGAGCGTGCTCTTGGTCAGCGGGCAGACCAGGATCTCGAGCAGTTTCGGGTCGATGCGGGCGGCGGGCTCTGCGTCGGTCATCGGTCGTTCGTCCGGTGTCAGGATTTGCGGGGCAGGTCGGCGAGCATGCCGGCCGCGACCATCAGCTTCGGCAGCGACAGGCCGGAGGTCGCGATCGCCTGGATCGTGCTGCGGGTGCGCTCGGCCTCGGCGCCGCGCCGGCCGAGCCAGTCGTCGAGCGCCGTCCCGCTCGTGCCGGCCGCGGCGATCTCACGGGTCAGGGCGGCATGGGCGTCGCCAAGCGTCTCGATCGCGCGTTCGCGGGCGAGACGCTCGTAATCGTCGGTCGCCGGCACGGCCGAGGCGGCGCTGGCGAAGGCCGCCAACCCGAAGATCGAATCGACTCCGAAATGAATCGTCGCCACGCCGGCGACGTCGCCACCGGCCTGCTCGGCGATGTCGACGATGTCGGTGGCTTGGGCCAGGGCCGGCAGGCTGGCGATGCGGGCGGCGAGAGCCTCGGGCACGCCCTCGCTGGTCAGCACGGCGATCCGGGCCGTGCGCGCCTGGGCGGCGGTCTCCGGCAACAGCGTGTCGAGGGCCGCCGCGAGCGCCGCGACGCCCTTGGCGTAGTGCGAGACCGTCTGCTCGATCGCGCCGGGTTTTGCCACGCCGCGGCGCAGGAACCAGCCCATGCGGTCGGTCACCAGCTCTTGGGCCGCGCCGTAGAGCGCGAGCTGGGTCTTGCCCGGCACTTTTGCGTCGAGCGCGTCGATCGCCGTGTTGAGCGCGATCAGGTCGAAGGAATCGCGCGCGATGGCATAGGCGGCGGCGATGGCGGGCGCTTCGGCCCGGGTCTGGTCGGCGAGCGTGCTGACGATCGCCGGGCCGCCGCGGTTGACGATGGCGTTGGCGAGTTGGGTCGCGACGATCTCGCGGCGCAGCTTGTGGCCGGCGATCTCGGGCGCGTAGCCCTCGCGCAGCGCCGCCGGGAAATAGCGGACGAGCTCGCTGTTGAGATAGAGGTCGTCCGGCACGGCCGATTCGAGCAGCGCGTCGTGCAGCGCGAGCTTGGCATAGGCCAGCAGCACCGAGAGTTCCGGCCGGGTCAGGCCCTCGCCGCGCTTCTCGCGTTCGGCGATGATCGCGTCGCTCGGCAGATATTCGACCGTGCGGTCGAGCCGGCCGGCGGCTTCGAGCGTCTGCATCAGGCGGCGCAGGCCGGGCGTCGCACCGAGCCCCTTGGCCTCGGTCAGCGAAAGCGCGAGCGTCTGCAGGTAGTTGTTGCGCAGCACCAGCAGGCCGACCTCGTCGGTCATCTCGGCCAGCAAGGCGTTGCGCCTGTCCTCGGGCAGGCGGCCGTCCTTCACCGGGCCGGCGAGCGCGATCTTGATGTTGACCTCGACGTCGGAGGTGTTGACGCCGGCCGAGTTGTCGATCGCGTCGGTGTTGAGCCGCACGCCCTTGCGCGCCGCCTCGATACGGCCGCGCTGGGTTGCGCCGAGATTGGCGCCCTCGCCGACGACGCGGGCCCGGAGATCGCTGCCGGTGACGCGGATCGCATCGTTGGCGCGGTCGCCGACCTGGGCGTCGCTCTCCTCGGAGGCGCGGATATAGGTGCCGATGCCGCCGAACCAGAGCAGGTCGACCCTGGATTTCAGGATCGCGGTCATCAGTTCGGGCGGCGTCACCTCGGCCTTGGTCAGGTCCAGCATCGCCTGCACCTGCGGGGACAGCGGAATGCTCTTGGCCTGGCGCGAGTAGATGCCGCCGCCGGCCGAGATCAGCGACTTGTCGTAGTCCTGCCAGGACGAGCGCGGCAGATCGAACAGGCGCTGGCGCTCGGCCAGCGACTTCGCCGTATCCGGCTCGGGATCGAGGAAGATGTCGCGATGGTCGAAGGCCGCGACCAGCTTGATCGCCGGCGAGAGCAGCATGCCGTTGCCGAAGACGTCGCCCGACATGTCGCCGACGCCGGCGACAGTGAAGGGCGCGGTCTGGATGTCGATGTCGATCTCGCGGAAATGGCGCTTGACCGCCTCCCAGGCGCCGCGCGCGGTGATGCCCATCTTCTTGTGGTCGTAGCCCTGCGATCCACCGGAGGCGAAAGCGTCGCCGAGCCAGTGGTGCTTCTCCAGCGAGAGCGCGTTGGCCGTGTCGGAGAAGGTCGCGGTGCCCTTGTCGGCGGCGACGACGAGATAGGGATCGTTGCCGTCATGGCGCACGGTGTCCGGCGGCGGCACGACGGTCTCGCCGTCGAGATTGTCGGTGAGCTCTAGCAGCGTGCGCACGAAGATGCGGTAGCTCTCGGTGCCCTCCGCCAGCCAGGCGGCGCGGTCGCTCGCCGGCGGCAGCTGCTTCGGCACGAAGCCGCCCTTGGCGCCGACCGGCACGATCACGGCGTTCTTGACCTGCTGCGCCTTGACGAGCCCCAGCACCTCGGTGCGGAAATCCTGCGGCCGGTCGGACCAGCGCAGCCCGCCGCGCGCGACCTTGCCGAAGCGCAGATGCACGCCCTCGACGCGCGGCGAATAGACGAAGATCTCGTAGAGCGGGCGCGGCAGCGGCAGTTCGTCGACCTTGGCGCATTCATACTTGACCGAGATCGTGCTGCGCGGATGCCCGTCCGGCCCGATCTGGAAGAAGTTGGTGCGCAAGGCGGCATCGACCAGATTGACGAGACGGCGCAGGATGCGGTCCTCGTCGAGGCTGGTGACGTCGTTCAGCGCGGTCTCGATCCTGTCGCGCTCGGCCGCGACGCCTGCGTCGCGGGTCGAGGCGGCGATGCGCGGATCGAACTTGGCGAGGAAGAAGGCGACCAGGCCCGATGCGATCGCCGGATGCCGGGTCAGCGCGTCGGCGATGTAGTCCTGCGCATAGGGCGCGCCGACCTGGCGGAGATAGCGCCCGAGCGAGCGTAAAAGCGCAGCTTCCCGCCAGGCGAGGCCGGCGACCAGCACGAGCTGGTCGAAGCGATCGGATTCGGCGAGGCCGCGGAACTGGGCCATCAGCGCCGCCTCGATCGCCGGATCGAGCTTTGCGACGTCGATCGCGCCCGAATCGGCGCGTTCCAGCGTCATGTCGTGCAGCCAGACGCGGGATGCCTCGACCGCCTCGCCGGTATTGGGCTGCGGCAGGATGTTGTAGGTCCGCTCGTTGACAACGCGGAAGCCCATGTTCTCCAGCACCGGCACGCGGGCCGAGAGCGAGATCGCCGCCCCGCGCGAGAACACCTTGAGGTTGGCGCGCGTCGCCGGGTCGCCCTCGCGGCGGTAGAGGTTGACGGCGCGCGGGCGCTCCGGCGTCAGAGTCTGCAGCAGCTCGATGTCGGCCAGCGCGTCCTGCGCGTCGAAGCGCTCGCGATAGGCGGCGCCGAAGGCCTCGGCATAGCGCTCGACCAGCGCGCGCGCGGACGGGCCGGCCTTCTGCCGGTCGAGCACGTCCTTGAGCCCATCGCCCCAGGTCCGGACGATCGCGCTGATGCCGGATTCGAGCGTGGCGCGCTCGATCTTCGGGGTTTTGCCCTCGTCGCGGCCGATGATGTAATGCGTGCGCGAGAGCGGCCCGTCGGGATAGGCGGGGTAGGCGGCCGAAAGCCGGCCCTGATAGATCCGGGCGAGGAACTCGCCGACGCGCCGGCGCACCGTGGTGTCGTAGCGGTCCTTCGGGATGAAGACGAGGATCGAGACGAAGCGGTCGAACTCGTCGACGCGCGGCAAGGCGCGGATGCGCGGCCGCTCGGTGAGTTGCAGGATGTCGAGCGCGAAGCTCTCCAGCGTCGTGCCGTCGATCTGGAAGAGCTCGTCGCGCGGGAAGGCGTCGAGCACGTTCATCAGCGCGCGGCCGGAATAGCTCGCCGGGTCGAAGCCGATGTTGCGGGCGACGCGGGCGACCTTGAGGCGCAGATAGGGGATCGCCCGGGCGCTGCCGGTATAGGCGGCCGAGGTGAGCAGGCCGACAATGCGCAGCTCGCCGTCGAGGCGGCCATCCGGCGTGAACAGCTTGACCCCGACATAGTCGAGATGGACGCGGCGATGGACCCGGCTCTTGACGTTGGCCTTGGTGATGATCAGCGCCTGGGGCTTGGCCAGGAAGGCCCGGATCTCCGGCGTGGTGACGACCATCTCCTTGTTCTTGCGCAGCACGCGCACGGAGGGGTCGCGCAGGATGCCGAGCCCCGAGCCGTCGATCGGGTCGGCGGCGGCGTCGCCGCCGGGGAAGCGGTAGGCCCGGATGCCGAGCAGGGTGAAATTGTCGCCGGCGATCCATTCGAGGAACTGCAGCGCCTCGGTGACCTCGTCTTCCGGCAGCGGCGGCGGGTTCGAACGATAGGCCTGGATCACCTCGGTGATTCGTCCGCGCATCGCGGCCCAGTCCTCGACCGCGAGGCCGACGTCGCCATAGACGCGGTCGAGCCCGGCCTTCAGGCGCTCGCGGGCCTCGGGCGTGTCGATCCGGTCGATATGGATGTGGATCAGGCTCTCGCGGCGGGTGCCTTCGGGCGCACGGCCGGCGGCCTCGCCGGCGAGCGACTGGAACGCGCCTTGCGCATCGCGCGCCACGGCGAGGATCGGATGGGCGACGAGGCGCGGCTCGTAGCCCTGCTCGCTCAGTTCGGCGAGCGTGGAATCGAGCAGGAAGGCCTTGTTGTCGTTGACGACTTCGAGAATCGTGATCTGGCGCTGGCGGCCTTCGGTCTCGAAGGCCTCGTCATGGAAGCGCAGGTTGATGGCATCGGCCGGACGCGGCGCGGCGAGCTGCGCGAAGGCTGCCTCCGCCGCGCGGGCGAGCAGGTCGGCAGGGACGGCTTCGAGATCCTCGGCGGCAGCGCGGCCATAGAGAAGACGCGGGAATTCGGCCGGCATCTCGCTGCTGCGGGCGGCAGCGGCGGCCTCGATGGCAGCCACGGCCTGCGCCGTCGCATTCGTCACCCGTTTGGCCATGCTTTCCCCCTGTTGTTTTGCCGCAGCGATGACATAGGCTGGCCGGCCTTTCAACTTTCGTCGCGTGGGCCGGCGCAGAATGGCATTTCTGCCTGCTCCGGCGCAGCCGATTCAGCCGAATCCGGTCGCGCCGACGACAATCGGGAGACAGCATGACCGCCAAGCATGACAAGCCGAAGGTCGGCGAGACGCCGGTGCGACAGGATGATCCGCCCGAGGTGATGGCGCTCGACCTGCCGCAGGGCACGCTTTCGGCCGAGAATCGCGCCTATTTCGACAAATGCCTGGAGAAGCTCGGTTTCGTGCCGAACGTGCTGGCGTCCTATGCCCATGACGACGCCAAGCTCTCGGCCTTCGCCGCGCTGTACAACGATTTGATGCTGGCGCCGTCCGGCCTGTCGAAGCTGGAGCGCGAGATGATCGCGGTCGCGGTCTCCAGCGTGAACCGCTGCTATTACTGCCTGACCGCCCATGGCGCGGCGGTGCGGCAGCTCTCCGGCGATCCGGTGCTGGGCGAGCTGATGGTGATGAACTACCGCGCCGCCACGCTGTCGAAGCGCCATCGCGCCATGCTGGATTTCTCGGTCAAGCTGACCGAGACGCCGCATCTCGTCGGTGAGGCCGATCGCGAGGGCCTGCGCGAGGCCGGTTTCAATGAGCGCGACATCTGGGACGTCGCAGCGGTCGCGTCGTTCTACAACATGTCGAACCGGATGGCCTCGGCGGTCGATATGCGGCCGAATGCCGACTATCACGCGCAGTCCCGCTGATCCGGCCAAAGAAAAACGGCCAGCGGATGCCGCCGGCCGTGAGGTGGCCTCGAACCGATTGGCCCGGCCTGCCCGATCGTCGGGGGGCTGGGGGGCTGACAAATCCGAGAACCGTCAGACCGGGCCGTCGAGGCAACGACAGGGAGTTGAGCCGGTCACTGGGGCCGTCGCTGGGCGGGTTTCGGGCGAAAATGCGGCGGGGCTGACGAAGCCGTGATCCTTCCTGCGCCCGCCCCGATGCCTTGCCAGCGCAGCATCGCGGGCGCATCATCACAGGCCAGACAGCGCAGGCGGCTCCCAGTCGCCGATCGGGAGGCGCAATGAGCGAAAGCGAGACGCCGCAATCGCATCAGGCAGGCGGGGTGATCCCCTTCCCCGGCCAGCCGTTCCAGGGCCAGCCTCCCTACACCCCCGTCAGGCCGACCACCGTCACCTTCGATCGGCGCGAACTCGCAGAGCTGCTCAATCTCTACGGCCGGATGGTCGCGGCCGGCGAATGGCGCGACTATGCCATCGATTTCCTCAAGGACAAGGCGCAGTTCTCGGTCTATCGCCGCTCCTCCGAGGTGCCGCTCTACCGGATCGTCAAGGACCCGGCGCTGGCCAAGCGCCAGGGCGCCTATTCGGTCGTCGCGGCGACCGGGCTCGTGCTGAAGCGCGGCACCGACCTGGCCCGCGTATTGAGGGTTCTGGACAAGAAACTGAGCGTGGTGGGGTGAGCGATCAGGTTCTCGTGCCCCGGAACCACGCCGTCATCCCGGGCTTGACCCGGGATTCATCGTAAAGCGCAGGTCCCTCCGATTGATCCCGGATTTCCGCTTCGCTGCGTCCGGGATGATGGCGCGTGCCGATGGTCACAGCGTCGGCAGCGAGCGATCTCCTTCGCCCAGTTCCTTCTGCATCAGCATCTGGTCGAGCCAGCGGCCGTGCTTGAAGCCGACCTTCTCGGCAATGCCGATCAGGCGGAAGCCGGCGCGCTCGTGCAGTTTCCGCGAGCCGAGCGACGCGCCGGTGCCGTCGCCGATCACGGCTATCATCTGTCGGAAGCCGCGCTCGCTGCAGGCCGCCATCAGCGCGTCGAGCAGAGCCGAGCCGACGCCTTGTCCCTGTGCGTGCGCGGCGATGTAGATCGAGTTCTCGACCGTCGAGCGATAGGCCGGGCGCGGGCGATAGGCGCCGGCATAGGCGTAGCCGAGAAGCGATCCGTCCCTCTCGGCGACGAGATAGGGATAGCCGCCGGCCAAGATCGCCTCGCGCCTTCGCGCCATCTCGGCCTCGTCGGGAGGATCGAGCTCCCAGGAGGCGGTGCCGTGCGTGACGGCACGGCCGTAGATCGTCGTGATGGCGGGGATGTCGGCGGCGATGGCGGGGCGGATCGTTGGGCTCATGCCGCGATGATCCCGGCAACGTCCGGAAAAGAAAAGCCCCGGCCTTGCGGCCGGGGCTCGATCTCGTCCGTTCGCGTCGGCGCCCGGAGGCGACCGCTCACTCGCTCTTGCTGCCGAACAGGCTCAGCAGCATCTGGAACATGTTGATGAAGTTCAGGTAGAGCGACAGCGCGCCGTTCACCGAGAGCTTCGCCGCCGATTCAGCGTCGAGGTCGGAGTAGAGATACATCTCCTTCAGGCGCTGGGTATCCCAGGCGGTCAGGCCGGCGAAGACCAGCACGCCGATCGCCGAGATCGCGAAGGACAGCGCGCTCGACGCCAGGAAGATGTTCACGATCGAGGCAATCATCAGGCCGATCAGGCCCATGATCAGGAACGAGCCCATGCCCGAAAGCGACTTCTTCGTGGTGTAGCCGGCGAGGCTGAGCGCCCCGAAGGCCGCGGCCGTGATGAAGAACACCTTGGCGATCGATTCGCCGGTGTAGACCACGAAGATCGACGACAGCGAGATGCCCATCACCGCCGCGAAGGCGAAGAACATGGCCCGCGCGGTCGAGGAGCGCATGCTCTCGGCCTTGAACGAGAAGAACAGGATGAAGGCGAGCGGGGCCAGCATCACGACCCATTTCAGCGGGCTGAGATAGAGCGCCTGTCCGAGCGGGGTCAGCGCCGTGACCTTGCCGGTCGCGCTCGTCGCGGCGATGGCGAGCTTGCTGATGCCGATCGCGGCCAGACCGGTGATGCCGAGGCCGATCGTCATGTTGTTGTAGACGCCGAGCATGAACGAGCGCAGGCCCTGATCCATCTCGACGGCGCTGGTCTGCTGTGCGCGGCCCGCACCCCAGACCGGAGCATTGCGGTCGAAGTTGCTCATAAGGAGAGTTCCCCTTGTGCTTTTGTCCGGCGGGTCTCGCCGTTGCGAAACCCCACCATCGCGCACGATCGTGGCGACACCGCGAAATATGAGGGGGTTCCGGCCGGCTTACAAGGGGCCTCCATGGTTAAGACGCGGCCGCGCGAAGAAACGGCATGCTCTCGCCATGCAAACAACCGGCCCGTTCATGTCTAGTCGCTCCAGTGCAGAGCCAGTCGTCATAAATTCCGCAGATGAGAAGCCGGCGCTTTCGACAGTATCTGCAACGTGCCGACGAGACCGAACAAAACCGTGACCCCGATCGCGGCAGTCGCGGCCAGTAGAGCGCCGGTGGGATCACTGACGAATTCGATCTTCATCACTTGCGTGACGACGCCCCAGCCCGCCAGCGCGCCCGCGATGACACCGAACAGCGCCGCGACGACGCCGATCGCGGCATATTCGAAGGCGTACGACGAAAGTATGAAGCGCCGGGTGGCGCCGAGCGTCTTCAGGATCATCGCGTCATAGAGCCGCGCCCGCTGCCCGGCCGCGAGCGCGCCGCCGAGCACGAGCAGGCTGGCGGCGATGGCCAGCCCCGACGCGCCGCGGATCGCGGTGGCGAGCTGGCCGACGATCGTGTTGACCGCCTCCAGCGCGTCCTTCACCCGGACCGCCGTCACCGCGGGGAAATCTGTCGCAAGCCTGCGCAGCAACGCGGCGTCCTCAGTGGCGCTCGACGGCGTGGCCGGCGTGATCGTGGCGAGATTGGTGTGCGGTGCCCCCGTGAAGGTGTTGGGCGAGAACAGCATCACGAAATTGATGCCGAGCGAGCGCCATTCGACCTGGCGCAGATTGGCGACCTTCGCCGTGATGTTGCGGCCGAGCACGTTGACGGTGACGGTGTCGCCGAGCTTCAGGCCGATGCCGGCGGCGATCGGAGCGTCGAAGGAGACCAGCGCCTCGCCGCGATGGTCGGCCGGCCACCATTCGCCGGCGGTCAGCTTCGAGCCGTCGGGCAGTTTTTCGGCATAGGTGATGCCGCGGTCGCCCTCGAGAATCCAGGCGGCCTGCTCGGTCGCCTTGACCTGCTCAGCCGGCACGCCGTTCACCGCGACGATCCGCCCGCGCATCATCGGCACGAGTTCGACTGCGGCTTTCGGGCGCTGCTCGTGCAGGAAGGCGTCGAAGCGGGCCGAATCGGCATTGGGGATGTCGAGGAAGAAGAAGCTCGGCGCCTTGTCCGGCAGGGCCTGGGTGAGCTGGCGGGTCAGGCTGACATCGATGAAGGCGAGCGCCGAAAGCAGCGCGACGCCCAGGCCGAGAGAGAGCACGAGCGAGGGCGTCAGCGCGCCCGGCCGGTAGCTGTTGGCGAGCGCCATGCGCAGGGTCGGGCTCGCCGGACGGGGTGCGCGGCGGGCGAGCGCCATCAGCCCGGCCGAGACCCCGCGCAGCAGCAGGAAGATGCCGGCCATGACGCTGATGTAGATCAGCGCGATCCGGCGCTCATAGGCGAAGAGCAGCGCCACCGCGACGAGGCCGGTGAGCGCCAACGCGCAGGCGATGAGGTAAATCCGGCGCGGGCGGCGCGGATCGGGCTCGACCTGATCGCGGAACAGGGCCGACACGGTGACGTCATGGGCGCGGCCGAGCGGCAGGATGGCGAAGAGCAGCGCCGTCAGCAGGCCGTAGAGCGCCGCGATGCCGAGCTCGGCCGGCGCGATCGTCGCCTCGAACGGGACGGGCAGGATGTCGGCGAAGGCCTTGCCGATGGCGAAGGGTGCGATCGCGCCGAGCACGAGGCCGATCGCCGTTCCGAGGCAGGCGACGAGCATGACCTCGGTCAGGTGGATCGCGACGACGCGGCCGCCGGTGGCGCCGAGCGCCTTCAGCGTGGCGAAGTCGAGCCGCTTGGCCTCGACGAAGCGCCGGACCGCATTGGCGACGCCGACCCCGCCGACGAGCAGCGCGGTCAGCCCGACGAGCGTCAGGAACTGGGTGAAGCGTTCGAGATTGCGCTGGAAGGCGGGCGCGGCGTTGGCGCGCGAGCGGATCTCCCAGCCGGCCTCCTTGTGCTCGCGGCCGGCGCTCGCGATCAGGGCGTCGAGCGCGGCATCGTCGGAGGCGGCGGGTGGCAGGACGAGGCGATAGGTCCAGCGCACCAGACTGCCGGGCTGGAGCAGGCCGGTGGCGCGCAGCGCGGCCTGCGAGATCAGCAGGCGCGGGCCGAAGCCGACGCCGGCGGCGATCTTGTCGGGCTCGGAGCTCAGGCTGGCTCGGAGCTGCAGTTTGGCGCCGCCGACCATGATGATGTCGCCGGTCTTCAGGCCGAGGCGGCCGAACAGCACGGGATCGGCGGTGGCGCCGAAAGCGCCGTCGCGTTCGGCCAGGATGTCCGGCAGCGGCGTCGCCGGGTCGGTCGCGACCGTGCCGATGCTGGGATAGCCGGCGTCGACCGCCTTGATCTCGACCAGGGCCGAGCCTTTCTCGCCGGCATTGGCCATGCCGCGCATCGTCGCGATGGTCGAGACGCGTCCGCGCCCCTGCAGGAAGGCGAGCTCGGCCGGGCTCGCCTCGCGGTGGATCAGGCCGAAGGCGGCGTCGCCGCCGAGGATGCGCCGGCCTTCGCGGGCGAGGCCCTCGGTCAGGCCGCGCGAGGCCGAGGCGACGGCGGCGATCGTCATTACGCCCAGCGCCAGGCAGGCGATGAAGACGCCGAAGCCGCGCAGGCCACCGCGCAGGTCGCGCCAGGCGAGCTTGAGGGCGAGCGGCAGGAAGGCGGCGCCGGACGGCGATGCGGACGGGGGTCTGACGGTGCCGTGCATGGTCAAGCGACCGCGAGGTCGGAGGGCTCCTCGATCCGCCCGGCGCGCAGGCGCACGGTGCGGTCGCAGAGCGTGGCGAGAGCGAGATCGTGGGTGACGAGCACCAGCGTCGCGCCGCGCTCGCGCCGGAGCGCGAAGATCAGGTCGACGATCGAGCGGCCGGTGCCCTCGTCGAGATTGCCCGTGGGTTCGTCGGCGACGAGGATTGCCGGATCGGGCGCGACGGCACGCGCGATCGCGACGCGTTGCTGCTCGCCGCCGGAAAGCTGGGCCGGGTAGTGGTCCATGCGGTCGGCGAGGCCGACATTGCGGAGTTCGGCTTCAGCCCGGGCGAAGGCGTCGCGCGCGCCGGCCAGTTCGAGCGGCAGGGCGACGTTCTCGCGCGCCGTCATGGTCGGGACGAGATGGAAGGACTGGAAGACGATGCCGATGCGGCGGCCGCGGAAGACCGCGAGCGCATCCTCGCCGAGCGCACCCAGATCCTGCCCCGCGACGCGCACGAGCCCGGAATCGGGGCGCTCCAGCCCGGCCATGGTCATCAGCAGGGTCGATTTGCCGGAGCCGGAGGGCCCGACGAGGCCGGTCGCCTCGCCAGAGGCCAGCGCCAAAGAAATCCCTTGCAGGATATGGACGCGGGCGGCACCACGCCCCAGACTAAGGTGGACATCCCGCAATTCGATCGCCGGGGCGGGCGTTTCGCTCATCGTCATAGGATCCCGATGTCCCTTTCCACCATGCCCGCCCTCGGGCGATATGGGCGCGGCCTGCCGCTTGTCCAATCTCTGCGGGCCGCTTTTCTGGTTTGTCTCTTCGCTCTCCTCGCCAGCCCGACGATGCCGCAGGCCCAGCCGACACCCCGGACCGTCAAGCTCGTCGCGCTCGGCGACAGCCTCTCGGCCGGCTACAACCTGCCCGCCAGCGCGGCCTTTCCGGCGGTGCTGGAGCAAGCCCTGCGCCAGAAGGGGCTCAGGGTCGAGGTCGCCAATGCCGGCGTCTCGGGTGACACCACGCAGGGCGGGCTCGAGCGGCTCGACTGGTCGGTGCCCGACGGAACCGACGGCGTCATTCTCGAACTCGGCGCCAACGATGCCCTGCGCGGGATCGACCCGGCGCTGGCGGAGAGGGCGCTGGACACGATCGTCACGCGGCTGAAGGCGCGCGGCATCGCCGTGCTGCTCGCCGGCATGTATGCGCCCCGCAATTTCGGGCCGGAGTATTACGGGCGCTTCGATGCGATCTACCCGCGCCTCGCCGGGAAGCACGGGTTGATCCTCTACCCCTTCTTCCTCGACGGGATCGCGGGCGATCCGGCCCTGAACCAGCCCGATCGGCTGCATCCGACGGCCGAGGGCGTGCGCGTCATCGTCCAGCGCATCCTGCCGACGGTCGAGCGCTTCCTGGCGGGCCTGCCCGCGAAATCCTGAACGCTCCGGGTCGTCCTGGCCCGATCATCGCTTCCCGCCTCGCGGGCGCGTCGCGCGCCCGTCCCTCCGGAGTTGTCTGCCATGGAATATCGCCGCCTCGGGCGCACCGATCTCAAGGTCTCGGTGATCTGCCTCGGAACCATGACCTATGGCGAGCAGAACACGGAGGCCGAAGGCCACGCGCAGATGGACTACGCCCTTGACCAGGGCGTGACCTTCTTCGACACCGCCGAGCTCTACTCGATCCCGCCGCGGCCCGAGACCCAGGGCTCGACCGAGCGCATCATCGGGAGCTGGTTCAAGGCGCGGAAGAACCGCGACAAGGTGATCCTGGCCTCGAAGGTCTGCGGGCGCGGCGGCTTCACCTGGTTCCGCGACAACAAGAGCCCGACGCGGATGACGCGCAGGCAGATCAACGAGGCGGTCGATAAGAGCCTGCAGCGGCTCCAGACGGACTACATCGATCTCTACCAGATCCATTTCCCCGAGCGGCCGATGCCCTGGGGCTCGAACCCGACGCGCTTCTCCAGGGCGGCTTTCGAAACGCCCGAGGACGAGACGCCGATCGCCGAGCAGCTCGACGCGCTCGCGGAGATCGTCAAAGCGGGAAAAATCCGCCATCTCGGCCTGTCCAACGAGAGCGCCTGGGGCACGATGCGTTTCGTCGGCGATGCCGAAGCGCGCGGGACGCCCCGCGTCCAGTCGATCCAGAACGCCTACAGCCTGCTCAACCGCACCTTCGAGACGGCGCTGGCCGAAGTCGCGATCCGCGAGGATGTCGGGCTGCTCGCCTATTCGCCGCTGGCGCAGGGCTATCTCACCGGCAAATATCTCGACGGGGCCCGCCCTGCCGGCGCCCGTACGACCCTGTTCGACCGGGGCCAGCGCTACCAGACGGAGGGCTCGGAGGAGGCGATCAGGCGCTATCTCGCGATCGCGGCGGAAGCCGGGCTCGATCCGGCGCAGATGGCGCTCGCCTTCGTCAACAGCCGCCCCTTCGTCACCGCCACCATCATCGGCGCGACCCGGATGGAGCAGCTGAAGACCGACATCGCCTCGATCGGCGTGACGCTGGCGCCGGAGGTCGAGGCCAGGATCGACGCAGTCCATCAGCTCGTCGGCAATCCCTGCCCGTAGGGGGATCGCCCCATCTCGGACATACGCCGTCATCCCGGGCGCCCGAAGGGCGTCCCGGGACCCGTCACAGGGTGTCGACAGAGCCTCGAGATGGTTCCCGGAGCTTCGCGGCTCGTCCAGGACGACGCAGTGGTTCCGAGACAATTCTGCAGACCTTGGGCCGCCCCCTTAGAGCATGCTGCTTTGACTCGGAACCACAGCGTCATCCTGGGCGAGCGAAGCTCGACCCGGGATCCATCGTAGAGCGCCTTAGCCCTACGATGGATCCCGGATCTGCGCCGCTGCGCGGCTTGCCCAGGATGACAGCGTGGTTCTGCGAAAACCCAGCAAGCTCTAGCTCCATCCCTGCTGTGGAAGGAGGCACGGACCGCCCGCGTTTTCGTCTCGCCAGAGTCACAAAAAACTGGCACTGATTCGGAATGCCGAGGCTGTTCACAGCTCTGGAGATACCCGCCGAGGTCGCCTCCGCCCTGACGCTGCATTGCGGTGGCCTGAACGGGGCCCGCTGGATCGAGCCGGCCGACTACCACATCACCCTGCGCTTCCTCGGCGACGTCGACCGCCGCACGGCCAACGAGGCCGATGCGATGCTGGCCGATATCGAGGCCTATCCCTTCGAGGTGACGCTCGACGCGCTCGGCTCCTTCGGTGGTGACAAGCCGCGGGCGGTCTTCGCCCGGGTCCAGCCGAGCCCGCGGCTGACGGAGCTCCAGGGCGATCTGGAACGGATGGCGCGCAAGCTCGGCCTGCCCGCGGAAGGCCGGAAATTCGTGCCGCATGTCACGCTGGCGCGGCTGCGCGACGGCTCGCCGCTCGACGTCGCGCATTATCTCGGCCTGCACCCGATCGTGCGGCCGATCTCGTTCACGGCACGGCGGATCGCGCTGATGTCGTCGCGCGATTCGGTCGGCGGCGGTCCCTATGTGCTGGAGGCGGCGTATCCGCTGGGACCGGCCTATCCCAACCGGATGCCGCGCAGCGCCCATCTGCGGAGATGACCATGCCCAAGCGCCTGAGCACTGCCGCCCGCGACGAAGCGCTGGCGACCTTGACCGGCTGGCGGCTGACCGAAGGCCGCGAGGCCATCGCCAAGCGCTTCGTCTTCCGCGATTTCAGCGAGGCCTTCGGCTTCATGACCCGGGTCGCGCTGCTGGCCGAGACGATGGACCACCATCCCGAATGGTCGAACGTCTACAAGACCGTCGAGGTGACACTGTCGACGCATGACGCCGACGGGCTGACCGAGCTCGACGTCAAGCTGGCCCGTGCCATGGACCGGATCGCCGGCTGACGCCGCCGGTCAGGTCAGGGCTTCGCTCCAGCCGCAGGCCCGCAGCCCTGCCAGCATATGCGCCGGCGGCGGCGCCTCCACCCGAACAGGCTCGCGCTTGCGGTAGAGCGGAATTGTGATCGCCCGGGCATGGAGCTGCAGGCCCGGCCCGCCCTCGCGCGGCGCGGTGCCGTAGATCTCGTCGCCGAGGATCGGGAAGCCCGAGGCCGCGCAATGCACCCGCAGCTGATGCGTCCGGCCCGTGAGCGGCGCAAGTTCGAGCCAGGTGAGCGGGCCGGCCTCGCCCTGCCCGCGTCCGCGCACATGGAAGCGTGTCTGTGAGGGCAGGCCTTGCGCGTCGACCTTCATCCACCAGCCGCGTTCCGGCGAGCGGCGGGCAAGCGCCAGGTCGATCAGGCCTTCGTCCTGCGCCGGGCTGCCCTCGACGACCGCCCAATAGGTCTTGTCGATCAGGCCGTCGCGGAACATCTGGTTGAGCTCGGCCATGGCGCGCGGATGGCGGCCGAGCACGAGGCAGCCCGAGGTGTCCTTGTCGAGCCGGTGCGCGGCCTCGGGCTTGCGCGGCAGGCCGAAGCGCAGCGCGTCGAGATGGTCGGTCAGGACCGGGATGCGGCGGCCCTTGGCCTGCGGGCCGCGATGCGAGGGCAGGCCGGCCGGCTTGTCGACGACCAGCATCATCGCGTCGCGGTAGAGGATCGGTACCGGCGGCGGTGATTCGTCGCGTACCGGGGAAATCTCTGGTCGGCCCTCTGCGGTCATGGCATTGCGCTAGAACAGGCTTTCGGCCGGCGCAATGGCGCAAGCGGTGTCGGCACGAGGACGGGACCAGGGAATGAGCGAACAGGAACCGAAGAAGCGCGGCTTCTTCTCCAGGCTTTTCGGCGCCGAGGACGATCGGGGCAAGCCGGCCGGGGGCGCGCCCGCGACATCGGTCGAGCAGGCGCCGCCGCAGCCGGACCCCGAGGCCCTGATCGCTCCGGACGCACTGATGGGCGAGGCCGCGCCATTGCCTCTGGCGATGCCCGAGCCACCGCCGGTGCAGGCAGCTCCGGTCATGGCGCCGCCCCCCGTCGCCGCGCCCGAGCCGAAGCGGAGCTGGTGGCGCCGGCTGACCGAGGGGCTGTCGCGGACATCCTCGGCGCTGACGACCGGGATCAGCGACCTCTTCACCAAGCGCAAGCTCGATGCCGGCACGCTGGAGGACCTCGAGGACATCCTGATCCAGGCCGATCTCGGGCTCTCGACCGCGGCGCGGATCGCCAAGGCCGTGGGCGAGGGGCGCTACGACCGGCAGATCGACCCGGCCGAGGTCAAGGCGATCCTGGCACGCGAGGTCGAGGCGATCCTGACGCCGGTGGCGCTGCCGCTCGCGATCGACGCCACGAAAAAGCCGTTCACAATCCTGATGGTCGGGGTCAACGGCTCGGGCAAGACCACGACGATCGGCAAGCTCGCCGCGAAATTCAGGGCCGAGGGTAAATCCGTGATGCTGGCAGCCGGCGACACGTTTCGCGCCGCCGCAATCGAGCAGCTCCGGGTCTGGGGCGAGCGCACGGGGGCCGAGGTCGTCTTCGGCCAGCAGGGCGCCGACGCGTCGGGGCTGGCCTTCGAGGCGCTGCAGAAGGCAAAGGCCGCCGGCACCGACGTGCTGCTGGTCGACACCGCCGGCCGGCTGCAGAACAAGACCGGGCTGATGGACGAGCTCGCGAAGGTCGTCCGGGTCATCCGCAAGATGGACCCGGAGGCGCCGCATGCGGCGCTGCTGGTGCTCGACGCCACCGTCGGCCAGAACGCGCTCAGCCAGGTCGAGGCCTTCCGCGACGTCGCCGGCGTCACCGGGCTGGTGATGACCAAGCTCGACGGCACGGCGCGGGGCGGCATCCTGGTGGCGCTGGCGGCGAAGTTCGGCTTAGCCGTGCATTTCATCGGCGTCGGCGAGGGCGTCGAGGATCTCGAGCCGTTTTCGGCGAGCGATTTCGCCCGCGCCGTCGCGGGACTGGAGGAAGCAGCGTGAGCGAGAATGCGATCGAGGCCCGCCCGGCCCAAGTCGAACCGAAGGCCAAGCCCAGGGTCAATCCGCTGCTCAAGCTCGCGCTCGAATTCGGGCCGCTGGCGATCTTCTTCTTCGCCAATTCCTATGGCGACCGGCTGTTCGGCGCGGCGCAGGACCGGCGCATCTTCGTCGCGACCGGCATCTTCATCGCCGCCTCGCTGGTGGCGCTGGTGCTGTCGCGCCTGCTGATGGGCTATCTGCCGCGGATGGCGATCGTCAACGCGGTCGTGGTCACGGTCTTCGGCGGGCTGACGCTGGCGCTCGACGACGCCTTCTTCATCAAGGTCAAGCCGACGATCGTGAACACGCTGTTCGGCTGCGTGCTGCTCGGCGGGCTTTTCTTCGGCCGCTCGCTGCTGGCGCTGGTGCTGGAGACGGTGCTGCAGCTCGACGCGGAAGGCTGGCGCAAGCTGACCTTCCGCTGGGGCCTGTTCTTCTTCGTGCTGGCGGGCCTCAACGAGGTCGTCTGGCGGACCCAGACCCAGGATTTCTGGGTCGCCTTCAAGGTCTGGGGCGTGATGCCGCTGACCATGGTCTTCGCGCTGCTGCAGACGCCGCTGATCCTCAAGCACGAGATCAAGGCGCCGGCGGCGGAGTGAGTGCGGAGCCGGGTCGGCCGACGACCGGACTGCAGGAATTCCTGATAGCAAACGTTTCAGCGGCAGCCTGCAATCTTGCCATTTGGCATCAATTCGACTATTTGATGCCAAATGGAGATCGCCATGACCGCGCTGCTTCGGGTCGAGACCACGCAACGCGATTTCGCGCCCGAGCCGATTTCGGACGAGGAGGCCGCCGCGATGTTCCGGGCGGCGGTCAATCTGTTCAGGCTCTGGCGCGTCACCGACGAACAGGCGGCGACGCTGCTCGACTTGCCGTTGCGCAGCTATCGGCGCTGGAAATCCAGCGAGATCGGCCGGCTCTCGCGGGACGGCAAGGCGCGGCTGTCGAACCTGATGGGCATCCACAAGGCGCTCAGGCTGATCTTCCGCGAGCCGCAGCGCGGCTATGACTGGGTCCAGGCCGGGAACGAGATCTTCGCCGGCCGCTCGGCGCTTGATGTCATGCTCGGCGGCGAGCTGACCGACCTGATGCGGGTCCGGCGCTATCTCGACCATGAGCGCGGCGGCTGATGCCGGCCGGCGTGGCGTTTCCGGTCGCCGACATCCGGTGGCCTGGCGCGGTCAGGATCATCCGCAGCCTGTTCCCGCCGATCGACCTGTTCGAGGACATCGCCGATCCGGCCGACTGGCCGCTGATCCTGGCGGCGGAGCAGAAGACCAATCCGCGGCTGATGGAGAGCGTCGGCAATCTCGCTCTGGTGCCGCTGGAGCGCCGCGTCTCGGGCGCGGGCGCGAGCTGGCTGATGGCGCCCTTCACCCATGTCAGCCCCGATCGGCCGAGCCGTTTCAGCGCCGGCTCTTACGGCGTGCTCTATGCCGGAGACCGTTTCGAGGTCGCGCTGTTCGAGACCGTGCACCACCATGCCCGCTTCATGGCCGCGACGCGCGAGAAGCCGGGCTGGACCTCGCAGTTCCGCGAGATCGTGCTCGATGTCGAGGCAAACCTGCACGATCTGCGCGCGCTGCCGTCGTCCGATCCGGTGCTGGCGGCCGACGACTATGCGCAGAGCCAGGCGCTCGGCGCGCGGCTGCGCGGCGCGGGCTCCGACGGCGTCGTCTATCCGAGCGTCCGCAGGCCGGGCGGCGCCTGTGTCGGACTCTTCCACCCCGACGGTGCGTCGAACCCTGTGCAGGGCCGTCATCTCGACTATCACTGGGATGGCGCGCGGGTGGACCTCTATCGCGATGTCGGCGCCGGTGAAGTCTATCGCATCGTCTGACAGCCTCTACTTCGCCGCCAGCCGGATCGCGCCGTCGAGGCGGATCGAAGTGCCGTTGAGCATGTCGTTCTCGACGATGCTCTTCACCAGCGCCGCATATTCGCCGGCCCGGCCGAGGCGCGACGGGAACGGGATCGAAGCGCCGAGCGAGGTCCGCGCTTCCTCCGGCAACCCGTCGAACATCGGCGTCTCGAACAGGCCGGGCATGATCGTCACGACGCGGATGCCGTAGGCGGCGAGCTCGCGCGCAATCGGCAGGGTCATGCCGACGATGCCGGCCTTCGAGGCGGAGTAGGAGGCCTGGCCGACCTGGCCGTCCTCGGCGGCGACGGAAGCCGTGTTGACGATGACGCCGCGGCCGCCATCGGGCGTCACGGGGTCGAGGCCCGCCAGCGCCACCGCCGATTTCGCGATGATCCGGAAGGTGCCGGTCAGGTTGATGGCGAGGCCCTTCTCGAAGGTCGCCATGTCGTGGGCGACGAGCGCGCCGGTGTCGCGGTTCCGGCCGACGACGCGGCGGCCGGGTGCGATGCCGGCGCAGTTCACGACGATGCGGGCGACGCCATGGGCGGCACGCGCCTGCGCCAGCGCCGCCTCGACCGAGGCATCGTCGGTGACGTCGCAGCGGCAGAACACGCCGCCGATCTCGGCCGCGACCTTTTCGCCGCGTTCGACATTGAGATCGAGCAGCGCGACCCTGACGCCGTGGCCGGCGAGCAGGCGGGCCGTGCCCTCACCGAGCCCGGAGGCGCCGCCGGTGACGATCGCGGAAAGGGAGGAATCGAGCTGCATCGGCATGTCCCGTGAGAGGTCTGGCGTTGGAAGGGGTTTAGAGACAGCAGAGATCGCCTCCAAGCGGCATTCGCGATGCGGCCCTTGTGCAGGAATTCGGATGGGCCACATCTTTCGACAGCCACGCCACCGCAGCGACGCGATAGCGTGGCGCCGGGAGTCGCGCAGCGGAGAGAGCGGGATGAGCGAGGGTTTCAGTGCGCGTTTCAGCGCCGAGGAGATGGCGGCGATCCGCAAGAGCCTGCGCGACGAGGCGCGTTTCGGAGCCGAATTGCTCGGCCGGCTTAAGCGCGTCGCCAAGCGCATCCCCTTCGCCGAGGACGTTCTCGCGGCTTGGATCTGCGCGCGCGATCCGGCGACGCCGCGCCGCGTGCGGCTGACCCTGCTGGCGGCCGTCGGCTATTTCGTGCTGCCGCTCGACGCGATCCCCGACATCATGCCGATCCTCGGCTTCACCGACGACGCGGCGGTGATCGCGGCAGCGCTGGCGGCCGTTGCGGGCTCGATCACGCCGGAGCATCGCGCGCAGGCGAAGCGGACGCTGGCGGAGCTGTGAGCGCGGGTTATCCGAAGAGTTCGCTGTGCGAGCCGAGTCGGACCAATGCCAGTTCCGTCCGATCGATCCTGTAGATCAGAACAAGGTCGGGTTTGAGATGACAGTCGCGGTGTCGGGTCCAGTTTCCCGTCAGCGGATGGTCCGAGAATTTTTGTGGCAGCGGAGCGCCCTCGGCCAGCATCGCCAGAACGGGAACGAGCGAGGCATCGAGGCCGGGGTCCGATTTCTTGACGCGTTTGTAGTCGCGTTTGAATGCTCCGGTACGCGTGATGAGCCGCATCGTCTTGACCTCTCGGTGCCACAGTAAAACGATACCGATCGAACGGAAAACCTGTCCTTGACAGTCAACCGGCTCTTGCTCTAGAGCTACAGTGTAGCTACAGATCGACACGTCCAAGGAGGCATCACATGCATGGCGCCGATGTCGTCCGTGCCCGCATCGATCCCGATCTCAAGCGGCAGGCGAGCGAGGTTCTCGATGAGATGGGGCTCTCGCTGTCAGATGCCATCCGCCTGCTCTTCGTCAGGATCGCGGCCGATCGTGCCATGCCTTTCGAGGTCAGGGCCCCCAACAAGCACACGGTCGCCGCCCTGGAGGAGGCAGAGCGCGGCGGCCTGCCCGCATTCGGCAGCATCGAAGCTTTGATGTCCGAACTGAATGACGGCAAGGACTGACGCAGGCAGCATGGATCCGCCTGACGGCGTTCACAGCGTCAGCACGATCTTGCCCTTGGCCTTCCGGTCGCCGATCAGCGCGAAGGCCGCGGTCCAGCGCTCGAGCGGGATCGCGGCATGGACATGGGCGCGGATGTGTCCGCCCGCCGCCCAGTCGAGCAGGCGCTCCATGTTGCGGCGGTGGCCGGCAGGGTCGCGGCGAACGAAATCGCCCCAGAACACGCCGCGCAGGTCGCAGCCCTTGAGCAGCAGCAGGTTGAGCGGGATCTTCGGGATGTCGCCGCCGGCGAAGCCGACGACGAGATAGCGCCCCTCCCAAGCCATCGAGCGCAGCGCCGGCTCGGCCAGCTCGCCGCCGACGGTGTCGTAGAGCACGTCGACGCCGTGGTTCTCCGTGAGCCGGCGCAGGCCGGCGCGGAGGTCATCGCTGCCGTAGTCGAGCTCCTCCTGGGCACCGTGCTCGCGGGCGAGCGCGAGCTTATCGGGCGAGGAGGCGCAGGCGATGACATGGGCGCCGAGCAGGGCGCCGATCTCGACCGCCGCCAGCCCGGCCCCGCCGGCTGCTCCCAGGATCGCGAGGCGCTCGCCGGCCCTGAGCCCGGCGCGCTGGATCAGGCCGTGCATCGCGGTGCCGTAGGTGACGAAGAGGCCGGCCGCCTGCGCGTCGTCGAGCGCACCGGGGATGCGGACGACCTGCTCGGCCGGCACGGTGATCGTCTCGCGGGCCGCGCCGTGGCCGACCCAGGCCGCGACGCGCTCGCCAACCTGCCAGCCGGTGACGCCTTCGCCCAGCGCCGCGATCGTTCCTGCGCATTCGGCCGAGGGCGAGAACGGCAGGGCCGGCTTGGTCTGGTAGCGGTTCTGGATGATCAGGGTGTCGAAGAAATTCAGCGCCGCCGCCCGGACGGTCACCAGAAGCTCGCCCGGGCCGGGCGTCGGCTCCGGGACGTCGCGGATCGCCAGCATCTCGGCCGGGCCATGGCTTTCGCAGAGCAGCGCCCTCATCGCGTCCTCATCCCGCCTCGACCACACCCTGGACCTCGAGCGCCCGTCGCAGCCGGCTGAAAGCGAGGCGCAGGCGCGATTTCACCGTGCCGAGCGGCTGGCCGGTGCGCTCCGCCACCTCCGAATGCGAGAGACCCTCGAAGAAGGCGAGGCGGACCAGCGCGAGCTGCTCCTCCGGCAGGCTCGCGAGCGCGACCCGCAGGATCTCCTCGCGCTGCTGTGCGTCGAGCAGGCGGTCGGCATCGGCGGCTGCCGGCGGATGCAGCACGGGGTCTTCGGGATCGATGCGGTCTGAGCGGTCGCGCCGGGCCAGGTCGATGCGGCGGTTGCGGGCGATCCGGTAGAGCCAGGTCGAGACCGACGAACGACCCGGGTCGAACAGCCCGGCCTTGCGCCAGAGCGTCGCCATCGTGTCCTGGACGATCTCCTCGGCGAGCGCCGGGTCGCAGCGCTGGCGGATCAGGAACCCGTTCAGCCGCGGCGCGAAATGGTCGAAGAGCTGCGTGAACGCGATGCGGTCGCGCCGGCGCGCGACCGCGTCGACGAGCGTCGCGCAGTCCTCGGCCGATAGCGTCGAACTCATCGCGGCCCGCGCCGGTCGATCGTCGATCGCATTCTGGCTGCGCCCATCATCGCCATAGTCTGGCATGCGCATGGCGCGAACGGAACCTGTGGGGGGTGATCCGCATTCGCATTTTCGCCAGGATCGTGACACTCTATGCTTTGCGTCCTGACGATGCCGATGGGTAAACCGGTGGTAAAGACGGCGTTAAGATTTTTCCTGACTGATGGCAGTCCATGATTCTCAAGCTGTTCCGCGCCGGGCCCGTCATGTCCCGATCGACGACAATCGCATGCGCCCTCGGCGCCGGGCTGATCGCCGCTGCCGCCATGCCGGCGCTGGCGCAGAAGCCCGCGCCGCAGAAGGCCGCCGCCGCCTCCGGCCAGGCGCAGGCGCTGCTGCTCGAAACCGCCGGAAAGTGGCAGGCCTTCTCGTCGCAGCAGGGCCGCTCGAAGGTCTGCTATGCGCTGGCCAAGGCCGATAGCCGCCTGCCGGCCAACCTCAAGGACGTCGAGGGCCTGTTCTTCGTCTCCAGCCGCCCGGCCGAGGGCGTGCGCAACGAGATCAGCTTCGTGATGAATTTCGATCTCAAGGAGGATGTCGAGCATCAGGCGGTGGTCGGCGACGAGCGTTTCGCGCTGGTCGCGAAAGGCCAGAACATCTGGCTGAAGAACCCGGCCGAGGAGCCGCGCATGCTCGATGCGCTGCGCAAGGGCTCGACGCTGGAGATCAAGGGCACCTCGAAGAAGGGCAATCCGACGGCCGACAAATACTCGCTCGCCGGCATCTCGCAGACCGTCAAGCGCGCCGAGGATGCTTGTAAATAGGACGGCGCTGAATTCTGCCGTCCGGCGTCGGCGCCACTGTTCCGGCGGATTTCGCTGCGAGCGCGTGCTGTGCTATGAGCCCGTCCAAATCCGGGCCGATGCCGCCCGACCCGAGCAGAGCCCCGATGACCGTCTCCGTCCTTGAACCCGCCGCTCCGGCGGCTGCAGCCGTTCCCCGGCCTCGCTCGCTGGTCGGGCGTACGCGCGCCGGCCTCGCCGACGCACTGGCCGAGATCGGCGTTCCCGAGAAGGAGCGGCGCATGCGCGTCGGCCAGCTCTGGAACTGGATCTATCATTACGGCGTCCGCGATTTTTCTGCGATGACGACGATCGGCAAGGGGCTGCACGCCGCGCTCAGCCAGAGCTTCACGCTCGACCTGCCCGAGGTCACGGCCGAGCAGGTTTCGACCGACGGCACCCGCAAATGGCTGATCCGGATGGCGCCGACCGGCCCGCACGACCGCGGCGCCGAGATCGAGTGCGTCTACATCCCCGAGGTCGATCGCGGTACGCTCTGCGTCTCGAGCCAGGTCGGCTGCACCCTGACCTGCACCTTCTGCCACACCGGGACGCAGCGTCTGGTGCGCAATCTGACCGCCGAGGAAATCGTGGCGCAGCTGATGGTGGCGCGCGACCGGCTCGGCGATTTTCCCAACCGCAAGGCACCCGACGGCGCCTTCGTGCCCAATGATGGCGGGCGCTTCGTCTCGAACATCGTCTTCATGGGCATGGGCGAGCCGCTCTACAATTTCGACGGCGTGCGCGACGCGATCGACGTCATCACCGATCCCGAGGGGCTCTCGCTCGGCCGGCGGCGCATCACCGTCTCGACCTCGGGCGTGGTGCCGCAGATCGAGGCTCTGGGTTCGGAAATGGGCACGATGCTGGCGATCTCGCTGCATGCGGTACGCGACGAACTGCGCAACGAGCTCGTGCCGCTGAACAAAAAGTATCCGATCCGCGACCTGCTCGAGGCCTGCCGGACCTATCCCGGCCTGTCGAACGCGAAGCGGATCACCTTCGAATACGTCATGCTCAAGGGCGTGAACGATTCAGACGCCGAGGCGCGCGAGCTGGTCAGGCTGCTCAAGGGCATTCCAGCGAAAATCAACCTGATCCCGTTCAACCCCTGGCCCGGCACGCGCTACGAGTGCTCGGACTGGGACCGGATCGAGCGCTTCTCCGAGATCGTCTTCCGGGCCGGCTACGCCTCGCCGGTGCGCACCCCGCGCGGCCGCGACATCCTGGCCGCCTGCGGCCAGCTCAAGAGCGAGACCGAGAAGCTCTCGGCGCGGGCGCGGCTGCTGCTGGAGGCCGACGAGCTGGCTCCGGCGGCGCTGGCCGGATAAGACGCCTTGCTGCGCTGGCTGCTGCTGATCCCCTTCGCCTGCCTCGTCGCCATGGGCGCGGGGTTCGTCGCCATGCTGGTCGCGAGCATGGTCTCGCCGGAGGTCATGCTGCTGATCGGCGGCGGCTTCGAGCGGCTGCTCTACGCCCTGTTCGGTCTCGCCGATGCCGGCATCGATCCGGGGCCGGCGGCCGCAGCCGCCGTCGGGCTGATCGCGCGGCTGGGGCTTGCGATCATCGTCGCGCCGGTGGTGCTGGTCGCCGTGTTCAGCGAGCTGTTCCGGCTGCGCAGCGGGCTGATCCAAAGCGGACTGACCGGGCTGCTGGCCGCGCTGCTGCCGCTTGCGATGCTCAGGCTGGCGCGCGCGCCGAGCGAGGCCGAGACGCGGGTGATCGGGGCGCTGTTCCTGATCGGGGCGGCGACGGGCTTCATCTACTGGCTGATCGCCGGGCGCGGGGCGGGCGTGCCGGAAGGGTCTTGATCTCACAGCTGCTCGGCACGCTTCTCGAGCCAATCCCGCACCGCGAACAGGAAATCGCTATGCGTGAGATCATGCGGATCGAGCCTCCGGCGCGCGAGAAGCACACCGATTTCCTCTTTGAAAATTCGATAGTCCGATTGTAGGGCCGCCGCTCCGGGTAACGGTGGCTCGTTGTGGCGTCGGTGCTCGGAAAGCCAGTTCCGCACGCAGCGGATTGCGGAATCAGGGTCATTGTCGTGAGCTTCAATGTCCTGGCCGCTGATGTCGGAAAGCGCCCGGTCGTAACGATGGCGTTCGGAATCGAGAATGAGGGCACGCTTTCGCCGATGGCTACCTTCTCCGAGAATTCGAGCTCCGAGATGCAGTCCCAGCTCCATCGGCATGTTGAAACGGGGAACCTCGCCAGGGCCGACTTCCACGCGCGACAAGTCATGAATGCCCCAGTCACACTCTCCGATCATGGTCGCGATCTTGCCGATACGGATTTCGGCGCCATCGGTCGAATCGAGCGCGCAACGCGGATGATAACCTGACGCTATGACCGTGAAGACAATCGCGCGCATGATCGGCATGAAGCCGTCGTCGAACGGGCAATTGATGAAGACCGACTTCGAGGCGGGAGGCTTACGTCTGCCTGGACGGCGCACGTGCTTCCTCGGACTTGTCCCTCAGGCTGTCGCGGATGGCGCGTGCGAGGGCAGATCGCCGGCCAGAAATCGGGGCGATCTTGATCCCTCGATAGATGACGGCGCGCTCCGGCTGCGCCGGTCGCGCTGTCCGTTCGTTGGCTTTTGACCGATGCGACATCGGAAGAATATGCGGCGTCTCCATCATCCACGCAAGCCAGGAAGCCGCGGTCCGGATTTATGGCGAAGCTTCATCTCTCCGCATCAATCCCCGACCGCCACGCCCTCACGCCTGCCATCCGCGCCGCCCACGAAGCCTTCCGGCGTCTTGACGATCGCCTGGATGCCCGAGGTCATCTCGATTAGGCGGACCTCGTGGCCCTTGGCTTCGAGCGCCGCTTTCCAGGCTTCCGCCTCGGTGCCCTTTTCCAGCTCGGTCGGACCGTTGCGGCTGCCGAAATTGGCGAGATCGACGGCGTTCTGCGGGTCCATCTTCCAGTCGAGCAGCGCGACCAGCGTTTTTGCGACGAAGCCGATGATCTGGCTGCCGCCGGGCGAGCCGACCACGGCATGGAGCCGGCCGAAGGCATCGAAGACGAGGGTGGGCGCCATCGAGGAGCGCGGCCGCTTGCCGGGCTCGACGCGGTTGGCGACCGGCTTGCCCTCCTCCTCGGGCGCGAAGTTGAAGTCGGTCAGCTCGTTGTTGAGCAGGAAGCCGCCGGCCGTCATGATCCGCGAGCCGAAGCCGTCCTCGATCGTCGTGGTCATCGAGACGGCGTTGCCGGCGGCATCGATCACCGAGATGTGGCTGGTGCCGTTCTCGATCCCGTCCGACGGCGCGAAGAGCTGAGCGCGCTTGTGCGGCGGGTCGCCGGCCCTGGCCCGGCCCATCGACTTCTGCGGATCGACGAGGCCGGCGCGCGACCGGACGTAGCCGCGGTCGATCAGGCCCGTCACCGGCACGCTCAGGAAGGCCGGATCGGCGAGATAGAGCGCGCGATCGGCGAAGGCGAGGCGGCCCGCTTCCGAAAACCAGTGCGCGGCTTCCGCGCCGGCGCCCATGCGGGCGATGTCCTTCGTCTCGAGGATGCCGAGCATCTGCTGGACCGCCACCGCCCCCGAACTCGGCGGGCCCATGCCGCAGAGCCGGTAGACGCGGTAAGTGCCGCAGACCGGCTCGCGCTCCTCGATCGTATAGGCGGCGAGGTCGGCCAGCGTCATGTCGCCTGGATTGGTCTTGTGGCCGGTCACCTTGGCGACGATGTCCTGCGCGATCGGGCCCGAATAGAAGGCGGTCGCGCCCTTGTCGGCGACGGCGCGCAGCGTCGCGGCGAAGGCCGGATTCCTCAGCACCGTGCCGACTGCCTTCGGCTTGCCGTCGGGCTCGTAGAAATAGGCGCTCGCGAGCGGATCGGCCGCGAGGTTCTTTTCGCCGGCGAGCAGGCCGTTGAGGCGCGGCGAGACCGCGAAACCGTCCTCGGCGAGCTTGAGGGCAGGCGCGATCACCGCCGGCCAGGCGAGCTTGCCCCAGCGCCTGTGCGCCTCTTCCAGCAGCTTCAGTGTACCGGGCACGCCGACCGAGCGGCCGCCGACCACGGCGTCGACGAATTTCATCGGCTTGCCGTCCGGGCCGAGGAAGCGCCCGGGCTTCGCCGCTGCCGGCGCGGTCTCGCGGCCGTCGAGCGTCGTCACCTTGCGGGCGGCTTCGTCCCAGTGGACGAAGAAGGCGCCGCCGCCGATGCCGGAACTCTGCGGCTCGACCAGGTTGAGCACCAGCTGGATCGCGACCGCGGCGTCGGTCGCGCTGCCTCCGGCGCGCAGGATTTCGCGGCCGGCATTGGCGGCGAGCGGGTTGGCGGCGGCGGCCATGTAGCGTTGCGCCGTGCCTGCGGTCTTGGCGATGCGACCGGTCGCGGCTTCCGGAGCGGGGGCCAGCGTCTGGGCCAGCGCCGGAGCGCCTGCCAGCCCGAGCAGGGCCACGGCCATGCCGAAATGCCGGATCCACGGAATCGATGCCAGTCGCGTCATGATCCTGTCCTCCGCCTTCGACAGGCAGGTTAGCGCCAGATCGGCCGCCTGCGCCATGCCCATGACGGGATGCGGTCGCGCGCTTGGAGCGGCGCGGCCGCGAGGCTAAGGTCACCGCCCTGCCTCCTGACGTCGCCAGAGGAAACCCGGCATGTCGCTCTCGCTTTCTTCGACCTTTCGCCGCAGCCTGTCGGCGCTGCTGCTGGCAGGCCTCGGTGTCGCGCTCGCTGCTTGCGGCTACAACAACGTGCCGACGCTGGAGGAGGCGGCCAAGGCGCGCTGGGGCGAGGTGCAGAACCAGTACCAGCGCCGCGCCGACCTGATTCCCAACCTCGTCGAGACGGTGAAGGGCTATGCGACGCAGGAGCGCGAGGTCCTGACACAGGTCGTCGAGGCCCGCGCCAAGGCGAGCCAGGTCAAGGTCGACGCCTCGACCATCACCGATCCGGCCAAGTTCAAGGAATACCAGGACGCGCAGAACCAGCTCACCGGCGCGCTCGGCCGGCTGCTGGTGACGGTCGAGCGTTACCCGGAGCTCAAGTCGAACCAGAACTTCCTGGCGCTGCAATCACAGCTCGAAGGCACCGAGAACCGGGTCGCCGTGGCGCGGCGCGACTACATCCAGGCGGTGCAGGCCTTCAACACCGAGATCCGGACCTTTCCGGGCGTGATCTGGGCAAAGCTGTTCTGGGGTTCGAAGCCGATGGAGGTGTTTTCCGCGACGGCCGGCGCCGAGCGGCCGCCGGCGGTGAAGTTCTGAGAGCGGTCGCCACCATTTCAGCCCTCATCCTGAGGAGCCGCGTCAGCGGCGTCTCGAAGGATGCTCCAGGAGGCTCCCGCGATGTGGACCATCCTTCGAGACGCGCCTGCGGCGCTCCTCAGGATGAGGGCTCGCGTGGTTGTATGGGGGCTGCTGGCGATTGTCGCTTGCGGGTTTGCTGCCCATGCCGCCGACCCGACCTATCCGCCCCTCACCGGCCGGATCATGGACAGCGCCGATCTGATCGCGCCCGAGGCAAAAACCCGCATCGAGGCCAAGCTCAAGGCGCATGAGGACAAGACGTCCGACCAGCTCGTGGTCGCGACCGTGCCGTCGCTGCAGGGAACCAGCATCGAGGACTTCGCCAACGGCCTGTTCCGGTTCTGGAAGCTCGGCGAGAAACAGCGCAACAACGGCGTGCTGCTGCTGGTCGCGCCGAACGAGCGCAAGGTCCGCATCGAGGTCGGCTACGGGCTCGAAGGCGCACTCACCGACGCACTGTCGAAGACGATCATCACCACGGCGGTGGCGCCGAAGTTCAAGACCGGCGATTTCGCCGGCGGGATCGAGGCCGGCGCCGATGCGATCCTGACCATCCTGGCCGGCGATGCCGAGGAGTGGCAGCGGAAGGCGACGGTGCGCAGCGACGACACCTCGCTCGTCGAGACGATTGCCGTCGTCGTATTCATGGCGATCATCTTCCTGATCATCTTCGCTTTTCTCAGGGAGCTCGGCGGCAGCCGCTCGGCACGCGGGCATCGCACCCGCGACGGGCGCTGGATCGCGATTCCCGCCTCGACGTCGGGCTGGAGCACGGGCTCCTCCGGCGGGAGCTGGAGTTCGGGCAGCAGCAGTTCCGACAGTTTTTCCGGCGGCGGCGGCTCGTCGGGCGGCGGCGGCGCCTCGGGGGACTGGTGATGAATTCCGACGATACCGATGCGATCGCGGCCGCCGTGGCGCGGGCCGAGCGGCTGACCTCGGGCGAGATCGTCGTGGTGATCGACCGCGCCGCGTCGAGCTATCGCACCCTGCCGCTGCTGCTCGCCCTCGTGCTGGCGCTGCTGGTGCCCTGGCCGCTGCTGGCGCTGACCGCGACGAGCGCGCCGCGCATCTTCCTGATACAGCTGATCGCGGCCGTGCTGCTGATGGCCGCGATGCTCTGGTACGGGCGCGGCGGACGCTTCGTGCCCGGTTTCGTCAAGCGCGGGCGTGCCCACGACGTGGCGCTGCGCGAATTCACCGCGCGCGGCGTGATGCGCACGCGCGGACGCACCGGCGTTCTGCTCTACATCGCCTTGCGCGAGCGCTATGCCGAGATCCTCGCCGACAGCGGCATCGACGGCAAGGTCGATGCCGAGACCTGGCGGGGTGTCGTCGGACCCCTGCTCGACGAGGCGGCGAGGGGCCGGCTGCGCGAAGGGTTGATCGCCGCCGTCGAAGCGGTCGGGTCGATCCTGGCGCGCCATGCGCCGCCGGTGGCGGACGACATCGACGAACTGCCGAACAAGGTCGTGTTGCTGTAGGAGCTCAGCGGCCGCGCGCGGCGCCGAGCACGGCGCCCGGCATCATGCCGTATTTGCCGGGCTGCTCGGCCTGGACCAGAACGACATAGCTGTCGGCCTCGGCGGCGCGCGTCGTCGCCAGCGGCGTGGTCAGCACCGTCTCCTTGCCGTCCCAGTCGCTGACGCGGATCATGCCGCGCACGACATTGGCGTAGGCGATGGTCTTGCCCTGGTTCTCGCCGCGCCCGATCGGCACGCTCACCAGCCTGCTGGTCGGCACCACCCAGACGCCCGCGCTGCCGGGCTGTTCGGCCGCGCTCAGGCTGATGCGCAGCGTGTCGCCCTGTTCGCGGAGCGCGACCCTGGTCGCGAAACCGCGGCCGGGCTGGCGCAGGCCACGCTCGATGTCGACCTTGTCGGAGCCGACGAGATGGCCGGCGCCGTTGATCACCGCCTGGGGCGTGTAGACCTGTCCGTCGCCGCGCGCCTTGGCGTAGAATTTCTGGCGCTTGGTGAAGACCTCCTGGCCGAGCGTGTCCTTCCAGCCGAGATAGTCCCAATAGGTCACCGGCAGCGTCAGCGCGATGACGGAGGGATCCTTCGACAGCTCGGCGAAGAAGGCGTCGGCCGGCGGGCAGGAGGAGCAGCCCTGGCTGGTGAAGAGCTCGACCACCGCCTTGACCGGAGGTGCCGCATTCTGCGCGCGCACCACCGTGCCGCTCGCGAGGAGAACGGCGACTGACAAGGCGAGGAAGCCGGGGCGCGGGGTCATGGACGATACTCTGGCGGGCACAATCTAGTGTCGAGGCGTTACCAAAGCGCTCAACGTCCCTCACTTGGAAATCACGTTGCCTTGAAAACCGGGCTTGCCGCAATCACGGCGTCGTTGCCGAGGTCCGCCCTGATCAGATTGGGTCGCCAGCGCCGGTGCATCCAGAGCCATTGCTCGGGGTGCTCGCGGACCCAACCCTCGACGACGGCCGTCATCATTGCCATCGCGCCGGCGACGTCGATCTCCCCTGCGGCATCGCGCGGCAGGTCGAGCGGCGGCGTCAGTTCCAGGCGGAAGCGCCGGTTCGGCAGGCGGATGACGCGGACACCATGGACCGGGCACTCGAAGCGTCTTGCGAACTTGCCGAGGATCGGGTTGGTCAGGGCTGGCCGGCCCATGAACGGCACCACGACGCCGCGGGTGAAATGCTGGTCGATCAGCATGCCGAGATGGCCGCCCTTTTCCAGAACGCCCTGCATGGCGAAGGCCGCGCCCTGCTTCGCCGCCGCCAGCCCGTCCATGGCGCCGGAGCGGATCTCGTGGATGATCGCGGCGATGGCCGGATCGTTGGGCGCGCGGAAGACGGCGGTGGTCTCGAGGTCGTAGGCCGCGGCGCAGATCGCCGGGAGCTCCCAATTGGCGAGATGGGCCGAGAAGATCAGGCCGGGCCTGTCGTCGTCCTTGAGCGCGATGAAATGCTCGATGCCGGAGACCTCGACGCGGGAGGGCGCGTCGGGGTTCTGGTAGTCGTAGTCGAACAGGGTCTTGAGATGGGCATATTCGGCGGCGGTGCGGCCGAGGTTTTCCCAGGCGCCGCGCGCGATCCGCCTGACCTCGTGGTCCGCCATGCCGGGAAAGGCCGCGCGGATATTCGCGAACGCCACCTTGTTCACGGGGATGAGCGGGCTCGCGCTGCGCAGAAGCCAGCCGCCGAGATCGCTCGAGCGTTCCGGGCCGAGCAGGCGCAGGAACCCGAACAGCGCCCGGATCAGGCCGATCATGATCGCGGCGCCGGCCCGCGCGGCGAAAGCCTTCAATCGTCTCAATGTCAGCCCGGCTTCAGTACGCCCGTGCATTGAGCTTGTCGGGCAGGAACGGGCGTCTTGCGGCGGAAAACGGCCCTGCGTCAAGCCTTTGACGTCAGTGAAACGGGCTCAGATCGTGACGATGACCTTGCCGAAGACCTGGCGACCTTCGAGCCGCCTGAGCCCCTTCTCGAAATCGGCGAGCGGGAATACCGAATCGATCACCGGCTTCATGCCGCCGGCCATCTTCTCCAGCGACTGCGCGATGTTCTCGAGCCGGCAGCCGAAGGAGCCGGTGATGCGGTATTGCTGCTGGAAGAGCTGCATCAGGTTCATCGTCGTGGAGGCGCCGGAGGTCGCGCCGCAGGTGACGAGACGTCCGCCGCGCTTCAGGCAGAGCAGCGAGCCGTTCCAGGTGTCGGCGCCGACATGCTCGAAGACGACATCGACGCCCTTGCGCTTCGTCATCCGGCGGACCTCGCCCTCGAAGCGCTCGGTCTTGTAGTTGACGACGAAATCGGCGCCGAGCGCCTTGGCCCTGGCATCCTTCTCGTCGTCGCCGACGGTGGTGTAGACGGTGCAGCCGATCGCCTTGGCCATCAGGATCGCGGCCGTGCCGATCCCCGAGCCGCCGGCGTGGACGAGGATGGATTCGCCGGGTTCGAGCTTCGCGTTGTCGAACAGCATGTGCTGCACGGTGCCGAAGCCGATCGGCGCGCAGGCGGCCTCCTCGAAGCTGACACCGGCCGGCGCCTTGATCACGAGCCTGGCCGATTTGTTCAGGAGCTCGCGGGCGAAACCGTCGATGTGGAAGCCCATGATGCCGGCGACGTTCTCGCAGAGATTGTCGCGGCCCTCGATGCAGGCCCGGCAGTGGCCGCAGGTCTCGGCGCCATAGGCGGTGACGGTGTCGCCGACCTTCAGGTTCGTCACGCCCTCGCCGACGCAGACGATCTCGCCGGCGGCTTCCACGCCGGCCGCCTGCGGCATCTTGCGCTTGGCGAAGGCCATGCCGCGAAAGCCCCAGAGATCGAGATAGTTCAAGCCCACGGCGCGGATGCGGATCTGGACCTCGCCTGCGGCGGGGGGCGGCGGCGGCTCGATCTCCTCGAGACGGAGGTCGCGGTCGCCATGGAGCTGGAGGGAGAGCATGAGGTGGGCGAAAGCCTTTCAGAACCGGTCTGGCCATTGGCGCGAGGCATGAATCGCCGCCAGAATTTCAACGCGGCCACCGCGAACGCGGTAGGGGAGGATGTAGCTCGTCCCGCTGACCGGGAGTTCGCGCATGTCTTCCACTCTGCCCGGACGACCGATATGGGGATGATCGGCAAGTACTTTCGCTGACTGTCTCAATCGACGGACCAAAGCAAGGGCGGCGATCGTGTTGAACTCGGCGACGTATTGGCCGATGTGGCGCAGGTCGTCTCTCGCGCGCGACGACCAGATCAATTTCATCGGCCGGCGTCGATACGCGCCTGCAGTTCTGCTTCAATCGCGTCCAACTCCTCCTCGGTCGCGAATTCCCCGCGATCGGCTTGGGCAATGCCTTCCTTGATATGCGCGATCTGCCAGGCGTTGAGCGCGACATAGTCCTCGATCGCCCGCGCGGCGATCCAGCTGCGCGAGCGGTCCATGTCGGCGGCCAACGCGTCGAGTTTGGCCAATTTCTCATCGTCGAGGCGGATCGTGAAGGCGGCTGTCATGGCGATGCGCTCCGGTTCGGAATGAACCTAGCAGAGATCGCGGCCGGTGTCAGCGATGCACGCCGAGCTGCGCCGTCAGCCCGCCGTCGATCGGCAGCACGGTGCCGGTGACGTAGGCGGCGGGCTCGCTCATCAGGAAGGCGGCGAGGCCTGCGACCTCGTCCGGCCTGGCGAAGCGGCCGGCGGGGATCTGCGTCAGCATCTTGTCGCGATAGGCGGCGTAGGGCGCCATCATGTCGGTGTCGACGAAGCCCGGCGCGATGACGTTGACGGTGACGCCGCGCTTGCCCGTCTCGACCGCGAGCGTCTTGGCATAGGAGATCAGCGCGCCCTTGGAAGCGGCATAGGCCGCGTTGCCGGCGCTGCCGCGCAACGCCGCGATCGAGCCGATCGCGACGATGCGGCCTGATTTCGCCCGCAGCATGCCGCGCATCAGGCTCTTTGCGAGGCGGGTGAAGGCCCAGAAATTGACCTGCATCGCGGCCTCTGCCTTGTCCTGCGCCATCATCGCCGCGAGCATGTCGTAGGGCTGGCCGGCATTGTGGATCAGGCCGAACCAGGTCTCGCTTTCGCGCGCCTCGCAGAAGGCGTCGAGCGCGGCCTTGTCGGAGAGATCGAGCGGCAGCGCATTGATCGTGCGGCCGGGATGGGCCTGTGCGATCTCGGCTGCGAGCGCCGCCGCCTGCTCGCCGGACGAGCGATAGGTGAAATCGACGTCGTGGCCGGCGCTAGCGAGCGCGCGCACGATCGCCGCGCCGACGCCCTTGGCGCCGCCGGTGACGAGGATTTTCGTCATGCCGAAGCCGTGGTCGCCGCCGCGGGCGGAGCCGTCAGCACGAGGCAGGTGTTCTGGCCGCCGAAGCCGAAGGAGTTCGACAGGACGGTGTGAACGCTCGCCTTGCGGGCGGTGTTGGGCACGACGTCGAGCGCGATCGCAGGATCGGGATTGGCGTAGTTGATGGTCGGCGGGATCGTGCTGTTGGCGATGGTCAGGAACGAGATCACCGCCTCGACCGCGCCGGCTGCCGTCAGCGTGTGGCCGATCATCGACTTGTTCGAAGAGATCGGCAGGCTGGCCATGCGCTCGCCGAAGACGGCGGCGCAGCTCATCGCCTCCATCTTGTCGTTCTCGGGCGTCGAGGTGCCGTGCGCGTTGATGTAGTCGACGTTCTCGGGGGCAAGCCCCGCATCGGCGAGCGCATCCTGCATGGCGAGGATCGCCGGCTTGCCGTCCGGGCTCGACCGCGTGCGGTGGAAACCGTCGCCGCGCTCGCCGCAGCCGGCGACGATGCCGAGGATGGTCGCGCCGCGCGCCAGCGCGTGGTCGTAATCCTCCAGCACCAGGGCGCCGGAGCCCTCGCCCATGACGAAGCCGTCGCGATCCTTCGAGAAGGGCTTTGCCGCAGCCTCGGGCGTTTCGTTGCGGGTCGAGAGCGCCGAGAGCAGCGAAAAACGGATCAGCGCCTCGGCATGGACCGAGCCGTCGGTGCCGATGCACAGGGCGGCCTCGGTCTCGCCGCGGCGGATCGCCTCGACGCCCATCTGGATCGCGGTCGCGCCCGAGGAACAGGCGGTCGAGAGCGAGATCGGCGAGCCTTGCGTGCCGAAGCGGTCGGCGATGTGGTCGGCGACGGTGCCGAACAGGAACATCTCGTGCATCGCCTTGTGCTTCAGCGTCGCCGCCTCGCGCAGCAGGCCGTCATAATCGACCTCGCCGTCGATCGCTTGGGCCAGTTCCTGCTTCTGCGGCCATTCCATCTCGACCGGCGGCACCGCCATGAAGAGCTCGCCGGGGAAGGCGCCGGCCGGCGCGAGACCGCTCTGGGCGACGGCCTCCTCGGCGGCGAGCGTCGCAAGTTTTTCCGACAGCTCGGGTGCGGAGAACGGGCCGTCGAAGAGATAGTCGACCGTGCCGGCGATCGCGGTGCGCAGGCCCTCGGTCGCGAAGCGCTCGATGCGGTGGATGCCGGAGCGGCCGGCGGTCAGGGCCTGCCAGTTGGCGTCCTTGCCCTGGCCGAGCGAGGTGACGATGCCGAGGCCGGTGACGGCGACCAGCGGTCGGCCCTTGGCGTCGCGATGCGATGTCGTCATCGGAATGCTCCTCTCAGGCCTGGACGAGGCGGGCCGCGCCCTCGCCGCGCCAATGGCCGGCGCCGGTGACGATCGCTTCCGCCGCCTGGCGGGACGCAATGGCGGCAGCGGCGAGCGCGACAGAGAGCGGGAAGGCGGCTTCGAGCGCATGGCCGGCGAGATCGCCCGTGGCGATGCGCTTGGCATGGCCAAGCTTCGCGAGCGCAGCGGCCTCCTCGGCGGTGATGCCGGCTGCGCCGGTGGCGGCAGAGATCGCGAGCGCGCCTGAGCCGACCGGGCCGAGGCCGGCAAGAAGCGCGTCCAGCGCGGCTTCGACGCTTCCGGCGGCGCGCCTGCCATGGCTGGCCGCGACATGGGTGAGCGTCGCATAGGCCTTGGCGCCGCGCGCCCTGGCCTGCTCGGCCGGCTCCAGAACTAGAAAGGCGCCGGCGCTGCCGGTGATGGCGCCCGGCACATCGTCGCGGGCGAAGACCGGGGCGAATTCGCCCTTGCGCAGGAAGCCGCCGAGTTCGAGCAGCAGCAGCATGTCGCGACGCTCGGCGTTGTAGGAACCGCCGACGAGAATGGTGTCGGCCTGTCCGTGGGCGATCCGGGCATGGGCCGTGCGGATCGCGTCGACGCCGGCCTGCTCCTCGCCCATGAAGGTGCGCGAGGCGCCGGTGATGCCGTGGACGATGGCGATATTGCCGGCAAGCAGGTTGGAGAGCTGGGCCAGGAAGAGCGTCGGCCGGAGGTCGCCCATCAGCCGCTCGTTGAGAAACGAGCCCGGCTGGTTGGCGCCGCGCAGGCCGCCGAGGATGGCGGAATCGACGGCATGGTCGCGCTCGCCGCCGCCGGCCGCGACGATGACCTGCAGCCGGCTCTTGGCGTCGGCATCGTCCTTCAGGCCGGCGGCATCGAGCGCCAGGCCGGCGGCATACACGCCGAGCCGCTGCCACGGCTCCATCTGGCGCTGGTCGGACTTCTTCGGGATCTGCCGGTCGAGTTCGAGCGCTTTCAGCGGGTGAACCGGATAGGGCGCGAAGCTCGCGGTATCGACCACCGGCGTCGCGCCGGCGGCCATGGCCGCGGCGTGGGTCTCGACGCCCTCGCCGAGGCTGGAGGCCAGCCCGATGCCGGTGATGACGACGTCGCGCAGGCTCATCGTGCGGGTTCCGGGATCAGGCCGATGGCACTGATGCGCTTTTCCATCAGCGTGCGCATGTCGGCAGGAAAGGGCATCAGCCGGAAGCGCAGTTCGGCATCGCAGATCGGCTTGCCGTCGATCGCGATCTTCGCCCTGGTCGCGGCATAGCCCGAGCCCTCGATCACCAGCTCTGCGGCGACGTCGAGGACGGCGTCGGGCTCGACAAAGGTCCGGAAGCGCGCCTTGTCGACCGTCATCAGGAAGGGCATCTGGGTCAGCCCGTTCAGGCCGAGCAACAGATAGCCCGAGGCCTGCGCCATGGTCTCGGTCAGCAGCACGCCCGGTACCAGCGGGTGGCCGGGGAAATGACCCTCGAAGACCGGGCTGGCATCGGCGGCCGGTACGGTCGAACGCGTCGCGATCCGCTTCTCGGCCGGCTCGAACGCGACGACCCGATCGATCATGTCGAAATATTCGAGGCGCATGCGGTTCCGTTCGTCGCTGGCGCGGGCGGCCGGCAAGGCCCGTCCGGATGCCGGCTATGCTCTACCGGCTGATGCGGCCCGGCTCAAGCCGCGCAGGGGAGCTCACGCCTTCTTGGCGGCGACGAGGTCGTCGATGCGCTGGCACAGGTTCTCCAGCACGAAATACTGCTCGGCTGGCGCCTTGCCCTCGTTGACCTCCTGGGTCCACTGCTCCAGCGGCAACTTGATGCCGAAGGCCTTGTCGATGGCGAAGGCGATGTCGAGAAAGGCGAGCGAGTCGATGCCGAGATCCTCGATGGCATGGCTCTGGGGCGTGATCTTCTCGCGCGGAATGTCGCAGGTCTCGGAAATGATTCCGGCAACCGTCTCGAAGGTGGCGGACATGCGGGTGCTCCCGTCTGTGATGATGGCGGCGGAGGACATCCGGGCGCGGGTATCCCAGCGCCTGCCCCAAGCCCCCCGCCGAGGATGGCTGAACCGCCCCCTTACACCGGGGGGCGGGAGAGAACAACCTCGTGCCGGCTGTGGCGGCCTCGCCGTCATGCTCGGCCTTGTGCCGAGCATCCACGTCTTGAACTCCGCTCGCGTCGGAGGAAGACGTGGATGGCCGGGCATGACGGGAAAGGTTGTGTGCTGTCCCTGACTTACGCCGCGATGCCGCGCAGGACGTAGTGCAGGATGCCGGCGTTCCTGAAGTAGTCGATCTCGTCCAGCGTATCGATGCGGCACAGGATCGGCACCTTCTTGACCTTGCCGTCGGCGGAGATGATCTCGGCCTCCAGCATCTGGCGCGGCTTGACCGTGGCGAGGCCCTTGATCGTCACGGTCTCGTCGCCCTTGAGGTCGAGCGTCGCCCAGCTCGTGCCCTCGGCCAGCGTGAACGGCACCACGCCCATGCCGACCAGGTTCGAGCGATGGATGCGCTCGAAGCTCTGGGCGATCACGGCCTTGACGCCGAGCAGGTTGGTGCCCTTCGCCGCCCAGTCGCGCGAGGAGCCGTTGCCGTATTCGACGCCGGCGAAGACGACCAGCGGCACCTTCTCCTGCTGATAGCGCATCGAGGCGTCGTAGATCGGCAGCTCTTCCTTGCTCGGATAGTGGATGGTGTAGCCGCCCTCGCGCCCGTTCGGCCCCATCATGTGGTTGCGGATGCGGATATTGGCGAAGGTGCCGCGCATCATCACCTCGTGATTGCCGCGCCGCGTGCCGTACTGGTTGAAGTCGGCGACCTCGACGCCGTGATCCATCAGATACTTGCCCGCGGGCGAGGCGGCCTTGATCGAGCCGGCCGGCGAGATGTGGTCTGTGGTGATCTTGTCGCCGAACAGGCCGAGGATGCGGGCGCCGACGATCTCGGTCACGGCCGAGGGCGTCTTGCTGATGCCCTGGAAATAGGGCGGGTTCTGGACATAGGTCGAGGCGTCCTCCCAGGCATAGGTCTGCCCGGTCGGGACCTTGACCTTCTGCCAGTTGGCGTCACCCTTGAAGACGTCGGCATATTTCGCCTTGAAGATCGCCCTGGTGACGTTCTTGGCGATGAAGGCCTGAATCTCCTTGTTGGTCGGCCAGATGTCCTTGAGGAAGACCGGCTTGCCGGCCTTGTCCATGCCGAGGGCTTCCGTCGTCAGGTCGATCTGGACCGAGCCGGCGAGCGCATAGGCCACCACCAGCGGCGGCGAGGCGAGGTAGTTCGCCTGCACGTCGGGCGAGACGCGGCCCTCGAAGTTGCGGTTGCCGGAGATCACGGCGGCCGCGATTAGGCCCTGATCGTTGATGGTCTTGGAGATCTCCGTCGGCAGCGGCCCGGAATTGCCGATGCAGGTGGTGCAGCCGAAACCGACCAGGTTGAAGCCGAGCTTGTCCAGGTCCTTCTGCAGGCCGGCCTTGGCGAGATACTCCGCCACGACCTGCGATCCCGGCGCCAGCGAGGTCTTCACCCAAGGCTTGACCTTCAGCCCCTTGGCGACCGCGTTGCGGGCGAGCAGGCCCGCCGCCATCAGCACCGAGGGGTTGGAGGTGTTGGTGCAAGAGGTGATCGCGGCGATGACGACATCGCCATGGCCGAGATCGAAGGGTTTGCCCTCGACCTTGACCCGGCGCGAGAGCTCGACGCCCTTCTTGTACTCGGCGTCCATCGCGGCGGCGAAGCCGGTCTTGATCGTCGAAAGGTCGGCGCGGCCCTCGGGGCGCTTCGGCCCGGCCATCGAGGCTTTCACTGTGGTCAGATCGAGCTCGAGCGTGTCGGTGAAGACCGGATCGGGGGTCGCGCGCGTCGCGAACAGGCCTTGCGCCTTGGCGTATTTCTCGACGAGCGCGACGCGGGCGGGCTTCCGGGCGGTTGTTTCGAGATAGTTCAGCGTCTCGACGTCGACCGGGAAGAAGCCGCAGGTCGCGCCGTACTCCGGGCCCATATTGGCGATGGTGGCGCGGTCGGCGAGCGTCAGATAGTGCAGGCCGGCGCCATAGAACTCGACGAACTTGCCGACGACGCCCTTCTTGCGCAGCATCTGCGTGACCGTCAGCACGAGGTCGGTCGCGGTGATGCCTTCCTTGAGCTTGCCGGTGAGCTTGAAGCCGATCACCTCGGGCAGCAGCATCGATTGCGGCTGGCCGAGCATGGCGGCCTCGGCCTCGATGCCGCCGACGCCCCAGCCGAGCACGGCGAGCCCGTTGACCATGGTGGTGTGCGAATCGGTGCCGACCACGGTGTCGGGATAGGCGACCTCGACGGTCGTCGTGGTCTTGCCCTTCTTCACCTTCTCCTTCGCGGTCCAGACGGTCTGGGCCAGATATTCGAGATTGACCTGGTGGCAGATGCCCGTGCCGGGCGGCACGACGCGGAAGTTATTGAAGGCGCCCTGGCCCCATTTCAGGAAGCGGTAGCGCTCGCCATTGCGCTGGTATTCGAGATCGACGTTCTGCTTCAACGCCTTGGGCGAGCCGAACTCGTCGACGATCACCGAATGGTCGATGACGAGATCGACCGGGACGAGCGGGTTGATCTTCTTGGGATCGCCGCCGAGCGCCACGACGCCGTCACGCATGGCGGCGAGATCCACCACCGCCGGAACGCCGGTGAAATCCTGCATCAGGACGCGGGCGGGGCGGAAGCCGATCTCCTTGCCGGCCTTGCCCTTGTCGGTGAGCCAGCCGACGAAGGCCTCGATATCGGCCTTGACGACCGAGCGGCCGTCCTCGAAGCGCAGCAGGTTCTCCAGCAGCACCTTCATCGAGAAGGGCAGCCTGGAGATGCCCGGCAGGCCGTTCTTCTCGGCGGCCTTGAGCGAGTAGTAGACGTATTTCCTGGTGCCGACGCTGAGCGTCTTGCGGCACTTGAACGAGTCGAGCGAAGCCATGCGGGCGATCCTGATCAAGGGGTTGCGGTCGCGAACCTACGAACCCTTGCGGGAGCGCCGGATCGAAGGCCTAATGCGCATGACGCGCGCGCCGCCCCGGGAGTGCCCGAGCCCCGCGCCGGATCGGCGTGCGGCGTAGCCACGGGTTCTATAGATCAATTCCAAGAAGCCCGCTACAGGACGATTGCGCATCGGGGATGCCGGAAGTGACGTTCGGGAAGATGCGGGCACGGTGAGGCAAGTTTCGTTCCCGGATTTCAGCCTGAGAGCCGAGGACCTGGCCTGCCGCAGGGGCGGGCGGTTGATCTTCGCGGGCTTGAATTTCGATCTCGCCAACGGACATGCGATCGCCCTGACGGGGCGCAATGGCGCCGGCAAATCGAGCCTGCTGGCGCTGCTCTGCGGGCGGCTGCGGACAGACACCGGGACGGTCCGGCTCGACGGTCTGGGCGAGCGGACGCTGCCGGAAGCCTCCCATCTGGTCGGCCATCGCGACGGGTTGAAAACCGCGCTGACGGCCCGGGAAAACCTCGATTTCGCGCAGGCCCTGCTCGGCGATCCCGTCAGCTCGCCGGTCGAGGCGCTCGCGGCCGTCGGGTTGCCGCACGTCGCCGGCCTGCCGGTCGGCTATCTCTCGGCCGGACAGCGCAGGCGCGTGGCGCTGGCGCGGCTGCTGGTCTCGGGCCGGCCGCTCTGGCTGCTCGACGAGCCGCTGGCGGCACTGGACAGTGCAGCGCAGGCGATGCTCGCCGGCCTCATGAAGGAGCATCTGGCGGCTGGCGGCGCGATCATCGCCGCGACGCATGCGCCGCTCGGTCTCGACGGCGTCGCCGAGCTGAGGATCGGGCCGTGACCCGGGCCTTCATGGCCATCCTCAAGCGCGACCTCGCGCTCGCCGCCCGCGCCGGGGGCGGCGGCGAACTGGCGCTGGTCTTCTTCCTGACGCTGGTCGTGCTGGTGCCCTTCGCGCTCGGCCCCGATCTCGACCTGCTCTCGCGGATCGGCCCGGCGATCCTCTGGCTGGGCGCCCTGCTGTCTGCGCTGCTCGGCCTCGACCGGCTGTTCCAGGCCGACGAGGAGGACGGCTCGCTCGACCTGATGCGGGGCGCGAGCCTGCCGCTCGAACTCGTCGTGCTGGCCAAGGGACTGGCGCATTGGCTGGCGACCGGCCTGCCGCTGGCGCTGGCGGCGCCGCTGCTCGGGCTGCTGGTGGCCCTTCCAGGCGACGCGATGCTGCCGCTGGCCGCGACGCTTCTGGTCGGAACGCCGGCCCTGAGCTTCATCGGCGCTGCCGGAGCGGGGTTGACCGCGAGCCTGCGGCGCGGCGGGCTGATCCTGCCCGTTCTGGTCGCGCCGCTGACCGTTCCGGTCCTGATCTTCGGCGTCTCGGCGGCGAATGCCGCGAGCGGCGGGACGATCCCGTTCCTGACGCCATTCCTGATCCTGTGCGCCCTCTCGCTGGCTGCGATCGTGATCGGGACGATCGCGGCGGCCGCGGCATTGCGCCAGATCGATTGATCAGCCGACGGCTTCCCTGGACGCGGAGCCCGAAAACTGCAGCGGAAAGCCGCAGGTCGACGCGAAGCGCGCGACGGAGGCGGCGATGTCCTCATGCGCGATGTTGCGCTCGAGGAAGGCGAGGCGGATCTCCTCAGCCGTCGCGGCGACGTCGATGACGACGGTCTCAGTCATCTTGAGCCGGACCGTGCGCTCGATGGCATGTTGCATGTCGGCGTTGAGCTTGATCAGCATCGCAATTCTCCCTCGATCCACAGCTAGTGCGGCGAGTCCCGCCACGCAAGGTCAAAAATCACAGAAAATCAAATTATTTCAATTAGTTAGCAAGATGCTGGGATAGCGCTCATGGCGCTGCCTCCGGTCCCTGCGGCAATACCGCCTCTGCCGTCCTGGTGGTCGATTCGGCCAAGCAGGTCAGCACCGCTGCCACTTGCAATGGCGTGAAAGGCTCATATAACGTCACTTACTCATAAACGGGGCCGGTGAGGATCATGGCCGACGAAGACCGCGGCGAGCGCCTGCAGATCATGCTGAGCCAGGACGAGCTGAGAGCCGTCGAGAACTGGCGCTTCGAGAAGCGCATGCCGAGCCGCGCCGCCGCGGTTCGGGAGTTGCTGCGTCGCGGCCTCGCGGCGGAAGGCTTCCTGGAGGCCGGCGAGGGCATACGCTCGAAGCAGTTCGGCGTGGTCGACATGCGTGGAGCGGATGCGTCCGCCGACGATCGCGATTGACCCCGCGCGCTCGCGGCGCATTGTGCCGGCGGCGCCACGGCGCTAGATCGCTTGGGGCGGGCCGGGCCCGCTGAAGCGGGAGCGCTGCCAGGACCATGCCGAGCCTGACCGATCTCGCCAATCCGACCCGTTTCATGCGCTATTCGGCGGTGCTGCTGCCATGGCTGGCGGGTACGGCCGGCATCCTGCTGCTGGTCGGCTTCTATCTCGCCTGGTTCGTCGCGCCGGCCGACTACCAGCAGGGCGAGACGATCCGGATCATGTTCGTTCATGTGCCGGCGGCCTGGCTCGCGCTGATGTTCTACACGCTGATGAGCGTCTCGGCGCTGGGAACGCTGGTCTGGCGCCACCCGCTCGCCGATGTCGCGCAAACGGCCGCGGCGCCGATCGGAGCCTGTTTCGCGCTGGTCTGCCTCGTCACCGGCGCCTTCTGGGGCAAGCCGATGTGGGGCACCTACTGGGTCTGGGACGCGCGGCTGACCTCGGTGCTCGTGCTGTTCCTGATCTATCTCGGCATCGTCGCGCTCAGGCGCGCGCTCGACGAGCCGGCCCGCGCCGGCCGGGCGGTGGCGATCCTGACGCTGGTCGGCTTCGTCAATGTTCCGATCATCAAGTTCTCGGTCGACTGGTGGAACACGCTGCACCAGCCGGCCTCGGTGTTCCGCGCCGGCGGGCCGACGATCCACGCCTCCATGCTCTGGCCGCTGCTGATCCTGGCGACCGGTTTCACGCTGGCTGCGCTGGCGCTGCATCTCGTCGCGATGCAGGCCGAGATCATGCGCCGGCGCGTCCGCACGCTGACGATCCTCGAAGCCGAGCGGCTCGACCGGCTGGCGGCGGACGGAGTGCCGGCATGAATTCGCTCGGCCCGCATGCCGGCTTCATCCTGGCGTCCTATGCCGCCGTCGTGGTGATCCTCGGCGGGTTGACCGCCGCGATCCTGCGCGACCGGGCGGCGCAGCGCCGGGCGCTCGATGCGCTGGAGCAGCGCGGCGCCGGTCGCCGGCCGCGGCCATGAGCGATGTCGCGCCCGTGCCGAAGCGGCGCTCGCCGCTCGTCTTCCTGCTGCCGCTGATCCTGTTCGGAGCGCTGGCGCTGGTCTTCGCCGCCGGGCTGTTCACCGGCAATGCCAGCAAGGTGCCGTCCGCACTGATCGGCAAGCCCGCGCCGGCGATCATGGTCGAGCCGCTCGACGGGCTTACGCGCGACGGCAGGCCGGTGCCGGGCTTCGCCATGGCCGATCTCGCCAGGGGCCGCGCCACCATCGTCAACGTCTTCGCGAGCTGGTGCGCGCCCTGCCGGATCGAGCATCCGTTCCTGGTGGCGATGGCGCAGTCCGAGCCGGTCAGGGCCGGCAAGGTCGCGGTCGTCGGGCTGAACTACAAGGACGAGGCCGAGAACGCCCGGCGCTTCCTCGGCGCCCTCGGCAATCCCTATTCGGCGGTGGGGGTCGACCGGGCCGGCCGCGCGGCGATCGAATGGGGCGTCTACGGCGTGCCCGAGACCTTCCTGATCGGCGGCGACGGCCGCATCCTGGAAAAGCATGTCGGCCCGCTCGACGCCGAGACCGCCGGGCGGCTGCTGGCGCGGGCGAGCGCGGGGAAGTGACGGCGAGCCCTCAGGCCGCCTTGCCCATCAGGCTCGCGAACATGCCGCGCCCGTCGGTGCCGCCGGTCAGCGAATCGATCAGGTTCTCGGGATGCGGCATCAGGCCGAGCACGTTGAGGCCGGGCGAATAGATGCCGGCGATGTTGTTCAGCGAACCGTTGGGGTTGCCCTGCAGCGTTGCCTTGCCCTCGGCGTCGGCGTAGCGGAAGGCGACGAGCCCCTCGCCCTCGAGCCGGGCGATCGTCTCGGGGTCGGCGATGTAGTTGCCCTCGCCATGAGCGATGCAGACATCGATCACCTGTCCTCGGGTGTAGGCGCGGGTGAAGGGCGCGTCGGCCCGTTCGACGATCAGGCTCTGGCGCCTGCAGACGAATTTCAGGTCGGCGTTGCGACGCAGCACGCCCGGCAGCAGCCCGGCCTCGCAGATGATCTGGAAGCCGTTGCAGATGCCGAGTACGAGGCCGCCGCGCGCCGCATGGCCGCGGGCCGCATCCATGATGTTGGCGCGGGCCGCGATCGCGCCGGTGCGCAGATAGTCGCCATAGGAGAAGCCGCCAGGCATGACGACGAGGTCGGTTCCGGCCGGGAGTTCCGTATCGGCGTGCCAGACCGGCGTGACGCTCGCACCGGCCTGGCGCAGCGCCTTCGAGACGTCGCCGTCGCGGTTCGAGCCGGGGAAGGTGATGACGGCGGCTTTCACGGGCTCATGCTCCTCTGGTGACGGGCGCGGTAACCCTCGGCATCGATCGCCATCACGGTCATCAGCGCGGGCGCGCCATCGCGCTCGACCTCGCTGACGCCGTCCTCCCGCATGCCGAGCTTGCTGTAAAGGGCGATGCCGCGCGGATTGTGCGGCCAGACGCGCAGCCAGGCCCGATTGGCCTGCAACTCGTCGAAAATATGGGCCAGCGCATGGCCGAGCAGCGCCGAACCATGGCCGCGGCCCTGTTCTGCCATGGCGACGCGGCGGATCAGGACGATGTCGGCCGGCACGCCGATCTGCTGCAGGATGACGAAGCCGGCGACCAGACCCGACGCATCGCGGCCGACGAAATAGCGATGGCTGGCATCGGCCATGCCGGCGAGGTGTTCCTCGCGGCTCCAGCGGCCAACGGTGTCCTCGTAGCCCGGCCGGCGCTCGCAGGCCATGATAGCCTCGACATCGTCCGGCGTCGCCGGCGCGATCGCCAGCACGGCGGTGCTCACGCAACGATCTCGATCTGGTAGTTCTCGATCACGGTGTTCGCCAGCAGCTTCTCGCAGGCGGTCTTCAGGGCCGCCTCGGCGGCGTCCTTGTCGGAGCCTGCGAGCGCAATGTCGAAGATCTTGCCCTGGCGGACCGAATCGACGCCGTCGATACCGAGCGAGGTCAGCGCGCCCTCGATCGCCTTGCCCTGCGGATCGAGCACGCCGGTCTTCAGGGTGACGGTGACGCGGGCTTTCATGGTCATCTCCGGAGAGCGCGGGCGGACGCGCGGATCGCTGGCGCTGCCTTAACGGCGAATCGGGGCCGGCTCAACCGTCGCGACGCATGTCAGCGGCTGCGCCAGGCGGCGGCGGCGTCGCGCCGCGCCGCCTCGGCCGTCCCGGCGGCGGCGAAGGCCAGTGCGAGATGCCCGCCCTCGCGTGCGAACAGGATCGCGGCGAAGGCGGCCTTGGCTGTCGCGTCGCGAGCCCGGATCTCGACGGCGAGCCCGCTCGCACCGCCGTCGGAAAAGCGCGTCACCGTCGTCGTGCTCTTCGGCGGGCCGAGCGGCTTCTTCGCCTTCCGCGCCCTGGCCACCGCCTCGTCGGAGGGTTTCGCGAAGGCGCGCGCCAGGCTCGCGGTGTCGGCCGAGAGGGCGCGCTCCATCGCGTCGGCCTCCTTGCCGTCGAAGGCGAGCAGGGCGGCGAAGCCGGCCTGCGCGCAGCGCTCGCGCGGGCAGAACGACATCGCCTGCGCATCGAGGCCGTCGTTCAGCACCCAGGAGCCGATCGGCAGCGGCATCCAGCCGCGCTCCGCCGGCAGTTCCGCGATGCCGAAACCCCAATGATTGCTGCAGCCGGCGAGCAGGGTCAGCCCGGCCAAGGCCAGCGCGACATGAAAACGGGAGCGCGAACGCTCCCGTGATGGCCTGAGGTCCGCTCCGGCGGGCTCCATGCGGCGGCTGGCGCCTACTGGACCAGCCGCGGGCCGGCGGGGCCGGGCTTCTCGTTCTCGCCGAGGATGCCGAGGCGGCGGGCGACCTCGCTATAGGCCTCGATCAGCCCGCCCATGTCGCGGCGGAAACGGTCCTTGTCGAGCTTGTCCTTCGACTTGATGTCCCAGAGCCGGCAGGAATCGGGGCTGATCTCGTCGGCGACGACGATGCGCATCATCTCGCCCTCCCAGAGCCGGCCGCACTCCATCTTGAAGTCGACGAGGCGGATGCCGGCGCCCAGGAACAGGCCGGAGAGGAAGTCGTTGACGCGGATGGCGAGCGCCATGATGTCGTCGATCTCCTGGGGCGTCGCCCAGCCGAAGGCGGTGATGTGCTCCTCGGAGACCATCGGGTCGTTGAGCGCGTCATTCTTGTAATAGAACTCGATGATCGAGCGCGGCAGCTGGGTGCCCTCCTCGAGCCCGAGCTTTTCCGAGAGCGAGCCGGCGGCGATGTTGCGGACCACGACCTCGAGCGGGATGATCTCGACCTCGCGGATCAGCTGCTCGCGCATGTTGAGCCGGCGGATGAAATGCGTCGGCACGCCGATGTCGTTGAGATTGGTGAAGATGTGCTCGGAGATGCGGTTGTTGAGCACGCCCTTGCCGTCGATCACCTCGTGCTTCTTGGCGTTGAAGGCGGTCGCGTCGTCCTTGAAATGCTGGATCAGCGTACCGGGCTCGGGACCTTCATAGAGGACCTTCGCCTTGCCTTCGTAGATGCGACGGCGGCGATTCATGGGGATGTACCGTGGCTTGAGGAAATCCAAGAGGTCGGCCTTTTTCTGGACGCGGGGGCTGCCCGCGGCGGATCGAGGCCCGGTTCGGCGGGCCCGCGCATGAGAGGCGCAGATCCCGACGAAACGGGATCAGCCTAGACTGCGCGGCCTGCCGGCTCAATGCGCAGCTGGCCGTGCCGGCCCTCTTCGCGCCCGCTATATGGCGGTTCTGCACTGCAAACGCAACAAACCCGCTCCGGCAGCCCGTGCCATGGTTGCGCCTGGCCAAAGGGCACTGGCTCCTGCGCCGGACGCATCCTATATGTCGCGGGCAGGATTTCACGCCGGCCCCGGCCATCTTCCCCGAAAGGAACGAGACCGCATGTCCACCTTCGATCAGCGCAAGGACGCCTTCGAGAACAAGTTCGCCCATGACGAGGAGCTGCGCTTCAAGGCGACGGCCCGGCGCAATAAGCTGCTCGGGCTCTGGGCGGCCGAGAAGCTCGGCAAGTCCGGCACTGAGGCCGACGCCTATGCCAAGTCGGTCGTGGTCGCCGATTTCGAGGAGGCCGGCGACGACGACGTGCTGCGCAAGGTCAAGGCCGATTTCGCGACAGGCAGCGTCGCTGTCGCCGACGCCGAGATCAGGCGGGTGATGACGGAGCTCCTGATCAAGGCCGCCGAAGAGATCCAGGCCGGCCGCTGAGCGCCGCCGCCTGACGCAGGACGACGATGAAACGGGCGCATGGGCGCCCGTTTGCTTTTATGGGCCGGCGGGGTTCAGGTTGGGCCACCCCGCCGATGTTCAAGAGCGGGCTCCGAACCGGAAGAACGCTCCCATGTCCAAGCCCACCGTGCTCGCCTCGCTCGCCGACCGTCTCTCGAAGGGCGACGAGATCCTCTCGGCCTGGTGCAGCATCCCCGAGCCGAGTGTGCCCGGCATCCTGGCGCAGGAGGGCTTCGATGCCGTGACGCTCGACATGCAGCACGGGCCGATCACGCTGGGCGAGGTCATCCGCTCGGTCGCGCTGATCAACGCGGCCGGCAAGCCGGCCATGGCCCGCATCCCGATCGGCGAGTTCCAGACCGCCTCGAAACTGTTCGATGCCGGCGTCTCGGCGGTGATCGCGCCGATGATCAACACCATGGCCGATGCCCGCGCCTTCGCCGACAGCGCGAAATACCCGCCGATGGGCACGCGCAGCTGGGGCAGCTATGGCGGCCTGAGCGCATCCGGCCTGGCGCCGACCGATTATCTCAAGGCCTCGAACGGCTTCGCCCTGACCTTCGCGATGATCGAGACGCGCGAGGCGATGGCGATCCTCGACGATATCCTGGCCCTGCCGGGCATCGACGCCGTCTTCGTCGGGCCGTCCGATTTGTCGATCGCGCTGACCAACGGCGCCAAGGTCGATGCGACCATCCCGGAGGTCGACGAGGCGATCCGCCACATCGTCGCGCGCGCCTCGGCGGCGGGCAAGCCGGTCGCGGTCTACGCCCAGTCGCCCGAGCGGGCGAAGGACTTCTTCCGGCTCGGCGCCAAGGTCGTGACGCTGATGAGCGATGCCGGGCTGCTGCGCTACGGCACCCAGGCGGCGCTGAAGATCATCCGCGGCTGAAAGCCTCAGGCATCGATGCCCTCGCGCTGCTTCAGCACGGCGTAATAGGCCCAGAGCAGCCGCGCCGCGACGCCGCGCCAGGGCCGCCAGGCCTCGGCCAGCGCCGCGAGCTCCACGGCCTTCGGGCGCGCGGGCAAGCCGAAGGCATGGCGCGCCGCCTCCTGGATGGCGAGGTCGCCGGCGGCGAAGCCGTCGCCATGACCGAGGCTGAACAGGAGGTAGATGTCGGCGGTCCAGGGCCCGATGCCGGGGATCGCGGTCAGCCGGGCGTGGACCTCGTCGGCGCCGGCATGCTCCAGCGCTGCCAGATCGAGCGAGCCTGAGACGATCGCGGCGGCGGCCGCCTGCATGGCGCGCTGCTTGGGGCGGGTCAGCCCGGCGAGCCCCAGTTCGTCGCCGGTCGCCGCCAGGATGCGCTGCGGCGTCAGCGGTCCGAAGCGGGCCTCGACGCGGGTCCAGACCGCACGCGCGCTCGCGACCGAGAGCTGCTGGCCGACGATGATGGCGCAAAGGCCCGAAAAGCCGCCCTCGCGCCGGCGCAGAGGCGGCAGCCCGACCCGCGCGATCAGCGTCTCCCAATCCGGATGGAGCCGGCGCAGCGCCGCCATGCCCTCTTCGAGATCGGCGTCGCAGGCGATCAGGCGAGGGGCGTGGGCAGGTATCATGTGGGAACTTGCGTCATGGCGGCATCGTCCTACGCCTCGCGGCCCTATCCTGTCAGCAGGCGGCGCCGTAGATTTGCCGGCGATGGCTTCATCTTCCCCCGATCGCGACCGGCCGGTGTTCCGCTTCGCGCCGAGCCCGAACGGCCGGCTGCACCTCGGCCACGCGCTCTCGGCCCTGACGAACCAGAGACTCGCGACCGAACGCGGCGGCCGGCTGCTGCTGCGGATCGAGGACATCGATATGGCGCGTTGCCGGCCCGAGTTCGAGGCCGGCATCCGCGACGACCTGACCTGGCTCGGAATCGCGTTCGACGGCGAGGTCCGGCGGCAATCGGAGCATTTCGCCGATTATGCCGCCGCGCTGGAGCGGCTGAGCGGCCTCGGCATGGTCTATCCCTGCTTCTGTTCGCGCCTGAGGATCAAGGAGGAGGTCGCGCGCTGCGGTACGTCGTCCGGGACGGACTGGCCGCGCGATCCGGACGGGGCGCTGCTCTACCCCGGCACCTGCCGCGCCCTGGCGCCGGAAGAGGCTGAGGCCCGGATCGCCGCCGGTGAGCCGCATCAGCTCAGGCTCGCCATGGATCGGGCGCTCGCGCTCCTCGCCGCGCCGCCGCGCTATGGCGTATTCGACTGGGTCGGCGGCGCCGATGGCGAGATCGCGGCCGAGCCGGCGCGCTGGGGCGATGTCGTGCTGGCGCGCAAGGAGACGCCGACGAGCTATCACCTCTCGGTCGTGGTCGACGATGCGCTGCAGGGCGTGACGCATGTCGTGCGCGGGCGCGACCTGGAGGCTGCGACCGATATCCATGTCGTGCTGCAGCGGCTGCTCGGGCTGCCGACGCCGCGCTATCATTTCCACCCGCTGCTGAGCGACGAGACCGGGCAGAAGCTCGCCAAGAGCCGGGTGTCGGAGAGCCTCGCCGATCTCAGGGCGCGGGGCGTGACGGCCGCCGATATCCGGGCGCAGCTGGGCTTTGCCTGAGTTTCAGCCTACGCCCAGAAAGGTCAGCCAGGCCGCGGTGGTGAACAACGACAGCATGGTCGAGAGCGCGATCGCGCTGGAGGCGTCGGCGACGCCCTGCCGGTAGCGCTCGGCGAAGAGATAGGCGTTGATGCCGCAGGGGCAGGCTGCGAACAGCACGGCGACGCCCGACCAGTGCGCCGGCATCTGGAAGACATGGGTCGCGAGCCCATAGACGATCAGCGGGTGCGCGCCGAGCTTGAGCCCGCTCAGGATCGCCGGCAGCGCGATGCCGGAGGCCAGCCCGTAGCGGCGCATGGCGATGCCGAGGCTGACCAGCGCGCAGGGCACGGCGGCGCCGGCCAAAAAGTCGACGATCGTCCAGAACGGGACCGGCAGTTGTCCGACGACCGGCCGGACCGCCCAGCCGAGCAGGATGCCGATGATGATCGGATGGGTGAAGAGCCGTTTCACCAGGAGCGGCAGCGAGGCCCGGCGGCCTTCGGCCAGCAGCGTCGCGATCGTCATCGTCACCGGGAGGTGGACCGCGAGCAGGAGGCCGAGCGGCACCGCGCCGGCATCGCCATAGGCTTTCAGGATCATCGGGATGCCGACGAAGACGGTGTTGGACTGCGCCGCGGCGAAGCCCGAGACGACGAGCTCCGGGCCCTTGCGGCCGAAACTGCGGCTCGCGACCAGCATGGCCAGCGCCCAGACGACGGCGAGGCCGGCGAAATAGGCGATCCAGTAGCCCCAGGGCTGGACGGCGGGGATGTCGGCCCTGGCCAGGGTCCGGAACAGCAGGCAGGGCACCGCCAGGACGAAGACGAAGTCGGAGAGGCCCTCGCCGGTGGTCTCGCGCACGATCTTCGTCCAGCGCGCCAGATAGCCGAGTCCGATCAGGCCGAAGACCGGCAGGACGACGAGGAGCGAGGCGAGCATGGCCTTCTGGACCGGCTGGAGCGCGGGACGAACCTGTCGGTGCGCCGCGAACCATCTCCGAGTCAAGCGTTTGCCGCGGGAGCGCGCGGAGAAATCCGCGCCGTCATGCGCTCAGCGCAGCTGTGCGAGCGCGCCGCCGGATTTGACGATCAGGTTCTGGATCTCGTCCTTCTGGCGCCGGAACTCGGCGAGCGCCCGCCCGTCGAGCTCGCGCCCGCGCGGCACGCGGATCTTCATCGGGTTGACGAAGTTGCCGTTGACCAAGACCTCGTAATGCAGATGCGGGCCGGTCGAGAGGCCGGTCGAGCCGAGATAGCCGATGATCTGGCCCTGGCGCACCTTGGCGCCCGGCACGATGCCCTTGGCGAAGTTCGACTGGTGCGAATAGGTCGTGACGTAGCCGTTGGCGTGCTGGATCTCGGTGTGCTTGCCGTAGCCCGAGGACCAGCCGGCCTCGAGCACGGTGCCGTTGCCGGCGGCGAGGATCGGCGTGCCGATCTTGTTGGCCCAGTCGACGCCGGTGTGCATCTTCGAATAGCGCATGATCGGGTGGTAGCGCATGCCGAAGCCCGAGCGCATCTCGCCATCGGCGATCGGCTTGCGCAGCAGGAACTTCTTCAGCGATTTGCCCTCGTCGTCGAAATACTCGATCAGCCCGTCCTCCGGCGCCTGGTAGCGGTAGACGCGCCTGGTGTCGCCGTTGATCGTCAGCGCGGCGGAGAGGATCTCGCCGCGCTCGCCCTCGTCGTCCTCGGTGAAGATCACCTCGAGATTGTCGCCGGCGCGGACACGCTGCTGGAAGTCGAGGTCGTAGGAGAAGATCCGCACCAGCTCGTCGATCATCGGGCGCGGCATGTCGTGGCGCAGGCCGGTCTCGTAGAGGCTCTCATAGAGCCGGGCGCCGGTGCCGGCGCTGTCCTCGTCCTCGTCCTCGCCGTCCTCGCTGGCCTTGCGCTGCGGGCGGCTGGGGCCGACGAGTTCCTGCTTCGGCAGCGTTACGGGCACGAAGTTGCCGGCATCGTTGATCGCGACCGTGCCGTCGGGCTGGCCGCCGGTGAGGAACGAGACGCGCACGACCTGGCGCCCGTCGCCGGGCCGGGGGCCGGGCGCGTAGAGGATCTGCAGCACCTGCCCGTCCGGCAGGGCGGCGATCCGGACCTTGCCGGCGAAGGCCTGGATCATGCCGCGGATCTGGTCGGGCGTGGCGCCGGCATTGCGCATCACCTGCTCGAAGTTCTCGCCGCGCCGGGCGATCACCAGCTTGTCCTCGACCGTCGGCTCGCGCGAGGCGGGGATCGGCGTCTTCGGCGCGTTGGTGACGTTCTCGGGCACGACGCGGACCTCGATGCCGGAGAAGCGCGTCGTGTCGGTCGCCGGCGCATAGGCGAGGATGTCGCCGGGGGCAGGGGCGGCGCCGGTCAGGGTCCGGCTCAGCATCAGCTGCGGCGGGATCGGCAGCGGGCGCTGGCGGCCGGCGGCGGCGAGGTTGCTGCGCTCCTCCTGCATCTGGGTGATCACCTCGGCGTCGCCGAGCTGCGGCCTGCCGTCGGGGATCGGGATGTCGGCGAGATCGCGCTTGACGATGGTCAGGTCGGCGTCCGGCACGTCGGCGACCGTCTCGGCGTAGCGCTCGCTCGGCTGGCCGCCCTCGGCGAAGAGCCGCAGCGGATTGAACGGCGGGATGTTGGTCGCATAGACGCCGGTGGTCAGGGACAGGCTCGAGGCCAGCCGCACGAAGGGCCGCAGCCGCACCACCTCGCGGTCGCCGACGCGCTGGGACATCGGCGCGCGCATCGCGTTGCGGGCGGCGACCACCGGCTGGTCGGCGACGAGCTTGTCGCCCTTGCGGGCGCCGCCGCCGTCGCCGGCGACCGAGGCCGCGCGCGCCGCGACCGTCTCGGGCTGCTCGGGAAACGAGGTGTCGCCGCGCATCGCGACCAGGATCGCCGCGCCGAGCAGGGCCGCGCCGCAGGAGCCGACCAACATGCAGGCGAAGAGCCAGCGGATCGAGACGCCGCGCCGGTCCTGGACCGGCTGCACGGCGCCGTCGGGCCGGATCGGTGGCTCGATCCCGAGATCGACCAGCAGAGCCGCCGCCTCGGGGGCGAGCGGCTCGGCCGGCATCGGGAACTCGGGATGGGCGTTCATCGTCTGCCGTCGGATCCGTCTTCTGCCGGATCGCCGACGACAAGGTCCGCGCGATCCGCCTGCCGCACTGCCGCGCGCCGGCGAAAGATGCCTGCGGGCGCCGGCGAAATCAATCGCGGCCGCGCCCGCCGGCCGGCTGTGGCGAGGGATTGCGGCCGTTTGCGGGCGTCTCTCGCGTACGCGCGCGATTTACAAAGCCGATGCCCAGGAAACGGGCAGGCGCCGGCTAAAAAAATCGCCGGCTGTCGAAAAAAGTTCAAAAAACGCGTTGACACCGAAAAGGGGGTCGGACTATACACCGCCCATCGAGACGGCGACGCCGCTGGCGACGTCCTCTCCACCGCGCTTCATTGGAACGCTGGGCCTTCTGAGCCGACAACCTCGGCACAATGGCTCGTCTCCGTGACGCCACGCTGTTTGAAAACTGAAGACAGAAAGAGAAACGTGGACGGCGAAGTTCTTGCGGACTTGCCTACGGGCAAGTCAAACGAGACTTCGGTGTGCTGCGTTTACAAGAGCCATCGCTGATGACTTCGGTCGTCAAGCAATGACTCCGTCAATACGCAGCGATGCCGGAACAAACTCAAGATACAATCTGAGAGTTTGATCCTGGCTCAGAGCGAACGCTGGCGGCAGGCTTAACACATGCAAGTCGAACGGGCACTTCGGTGCTAGTGGCAGACGGGTGAGTAACACGTGGGAACGTACCTTTCGGTTC